>ERZ1027042.1-NODE-1-length-274574-cov-9.884219_pt1 | contig 274574 bp, 284 predicted proteins | sample MGYA00519435_ERZ1027042 | MGnify/ENA primary metagenome ERZ1027042 (study PRJEB26926, sample SAMN06164586) | human gut metagenome | biome: ENVO:00009003; feature: ENVO:2100002; material: ENVO:00002003 | host: Homo sapiens | place: USA | collected 2012 ...
AGATCTAGTACGGTCTCGTGGGCTCGGAGATGTGTATAAGAGACAGGTATTAGGATTATGAAATAATCTGTGCTAAAATCATAGTAGTTTAAGATATTAAAGGAGGAATTATCCATGGAAATGACAATGACTCAGAAGATTCTTGCAGCACATGCAGGCTTGCCTTCTGTCAGCGCCGGACAGCTGATCGAGGCAGACCTGGATCTGGTTCTGGGCAATGATATTACTTCTCCGGTTGCAATTCATGAAATCGGAAAAATGAATGTAGAGGGTGTATTTCACAAAGATAAAATCGCACTTGTGATGGATCACTTTGCTCCAAATAAAGACATTAAATCCGCAGAGCATTGCAAATGCGTACGTGAGTTTGCCTGCAAAAATGATATTACAAACTATTTTGATGTAGGTGAGATGGGAATAGAGCATGCACTTCTTCCGGAAAAAGGACTTACGGTTGCGGGAGATGTGATTATCGGTGCAGATTCCCATACATGTACATACGGTGCACTTGGTGCATTTTCTACTGGTGTGGGAAGTACAGATATGGCAGCCGGCATGGCTACCGGAAAAGCATGGTTTAAAGTACCGTCTGCAATCAAATTTAATATTGTAGGAAAGCCGGACAAATGGATCAGCGGAAAAGATGTGATTCTTCATATCATCGGAATGATCGGTGTGGATGGAGCCCTTTATAAATCCATGGAATTTGTTGGGGAAGGAATCAAATACCTTTCCATGGATGACCGTTTTACCATCGCAAACATGGCAATTGAGGCCGGTGGAAAGAACGGTATTTTCCCGGTCGACGATCTGACCCGTGCATACATGAAAGAACATTCCAAGAGACCGTTCGTGGAATATGAAGCAGATGCGGATGCAGAGTATGACGAAGAATATACGATTGATCTTTCAACTTTAAAGTCAACCGTTTCATTCCCACATCTGCCGGATAACACACGTACGATTGATGAAGTGGGCGATGTGAAAATTGATCAGGTTGTGATTGGTTCCTGCACAAACGGACGTATGGAAGATCTTCGTACAGCTGCAGAAATCTTAAAAGGAAAGAAAGTAGCCAAAGGACTCCGCGTGATCGTAATCCCGGCAACCCAGCAGATTTATCTGGATGCCATGGAAGAGGGACTTCTTAAGATCTTTATCGAAGCAGGTGCAATCGTAAGTACACCGACATGTGGACCGTGTCTTGGCGGATATATGGGAGTACTTGCAGAAGGTGAACGCTGTGTATCCACAACAAACCGTAACTTTGTCGGACGTATGGGACATGTAGATTCGGAAGTATATCTTGCAAGCCCGGCGGTTGCAGCGGCAAGTGCCATCACCGGAAAGATTTCAGGCCCGGCGGAAGTAATGTAGAAGATGCCGGAGAAAAAGGAGGTCAGATAAGAAATGAAAGCAGCACATGGTAGTGTATTTAAATATGGCGATAACGTAGATACGGATGTTATCATTCCGGCAAGATATTTGAATTCTTCCGATCCGAAAGAACTTGCCACACACTGTATGGAAGATATCGATAAAGATTTCGTAAAAAATGTACATGTGGGAGATATTATTGTAGCCAATAAAAACTTTGGATGTGGTTCTTCCCGTGAGCATGCACCGATTTCCATCAAGGCATCCGGTGTCAGCTGTGTCATTGCTGAGACATTTGCCAGAATCTTTTACCGGAATGCCATCAATATCGGTTTGCCGATCATTGAGTGCCCACAGGCCGCAAAGGAAATACAGGCAGGGGATGAGGTGGAAGTAGATTTTGATTCCGGAATCATCACAGATGTGACAACCGGAAAGAAATTCCAGGGACAGGCATTTCCACCATTTATGCAGAAGATTATTGACTGCGAAGGTCTTGTCAATTATATCAACCAGAAATAATAAAAAGATATCAGAGAGGACTTCCCTTATTTGCGGGGAAGTCCTTTTAGGTAAGAAAGATATTTAGGAGAAAGAGAAATCTGCTGGTAAATATCGGCATAGGACGAAGCAGACAGCTCCTCGATATAGTTTTCCGGGAAATTTTTTGATATGCCGGCCTGATGCGCCAGATCTACGGCTTTGTTATAGGCAATTGCCGCATCAATCGCATTTGTGTAATTACCGACAGTGATGTTGCCGTGGATATGGATACGTACTTTATAGTGTTCGGTTCCGTTTTTGTCGATGCGTTCGACACCAAAATACGGATTGATGATTTTGAGGTTTGAGTAGCGGAAATCATTTTCATCGCCGTTGACAAAACAAAAATCCCTGCCGTTTACCGCATGGGTTTTGATGCCGTAGCGGCCGAGAAGCGTAAGCTGCATTCCATAGTGATTGACATACAGATGTCCCTGGCGCGTCAGAATCCGGTGGCTGCTGTAATAGAAGAGGTCATCAATGTCAAATTTTAACTCCCGGTGAATACTCAGATAATAACTGAAATAATTTTTGCGCAGATAGATGGGGGTAGGAATATACATATGATTATCCCGGAAATTGATCAGCGAAACAATTTTTTCAAAGGCAAGCTGGTTGGTCCGGTAAAATGCCTCATCGATGGTTTCTGTACCGGATAACAGCTCGCAGGCGGCAGTGTATGCCTGATGTGCCTGAACTTCCGTGGGGAAGCTTCCGAGGCTGATATGACGGCCTTTGTGCGTAATATTGGAGCGATAGTATACGGTTTTGTCTTTTTTTGTCGCAAGATATACACCGGTTAACATAAATTCTCCTTTCGCCCTGACAGGTTATTTTAGTAGTATAACATAGGAAATTCATTGACACCACCCACTTTTTTACCTATAATGTACGAGAAACGTTATGATTAAATTTTTGTAAAATGAGGAAGAAAAAATGGAATTAATGTATTCAAGCACCAGAAATGATAAAGTAAAACTGACTGCATCCCAGGCAATTTTAAAGGGTCTGGCAGATGATGGAGGACTTTTTGTACCGGAGCGTATCCCGGCACTGGATGTCCCGATGGATACACTTGCAGATATGTCCTATCAGGAGACTGCTTATGAAGTCATGAGCCGTTTCTTTACGGATTTTACAGAAGATGAGTTAAAGGATTGTATCAAAAAAGCATACGACAGCAAATTTGATACGCCGGAGATCGCACCGCTGGTAGATGCGGACGGTGCTTATTATCTGGAATTGTTCCATGGCCCGACAATTGCATTTAAGGATATGGCACTTTCCATTCTGCCACATCTTTTGATTACCTCTGCAAGAAAAAATCAGGTGAAAAATGATATTGTTATTTTAACAGCGACATCCGGAGATACCGGAAAAGCTGCCCTTGCAGGATTTGCAGATGTGGAAGGCACAAAGATTGTTGTATTTTATCCGAAGAACGGTGTCAGCCCGATCCAGGAAAAGCAGATGATCACACAGAAAGGTGCAAATACCTGTGTGGTTGGAATCCACGGAAACTTTGATCAGGCACAGACCGGTGTGAAGAAGATGTTTAATGATACTGCACTTGAAGCAGAACTTGATGTTGCAGGTTATCAGTTCTCATCTGCAAATTCCATCAATATCGGACGTCTGATTCCTCAGGTGGCATATTATGTATATGCATATGCAAAATTATATAAAAATGGTGCAATTGCAAAAGATGAAAAGATCAACGTTGTTGTTCCAACCGGAAATTTCGGAAATATCCTTGCTGCTTTTTATGCAAAGAATATGGGACTTCCAATTGCAAAACTGATCTGTGCATCCAATGAGAACAAAGTATTGTATGATTTCTTCTCCACCGGAACATACGACAGAAACCGTGATTTCATTCTTACAAGTTCTCCATCCATGGATATTCTGATTTCTTCCAATCTGGAGCGTCTGATTTACCGTATTGCCGGAAACGACGCAGAAAAGAATACAAAGATGATGGAAGAACTTTCCACAGACGGAAAATATGCAATCACAGACGAGATGCGTGCGCAACTTGCTGATTTCTACGGAAATTATACAAGCGAGGAAGAGACTGCAAAGACCATCAAAAAATTATATGAGGATACCGGATATATCATTGATACCCATACAGCAGTTGCGGCAGGGGTATACGATAAGTATAAGAAGGATACCGGGGATACCGAGACAAAGACCGTGATTGCCAGCACGGCAAGTCCGTTTAAGTTTACCCGAAGCGTTATGGATGCGATTGATCCGAAATATGATGCTATGGGTGACTTTGAGCTGGTAGATGAGCTTTCCAGAATCGGAAATGTCAAAGTTCCACAGGCGATCGAAGAGATTCGTACCGCACCGGTACTTCATGATACGGTATGTGAAGTGGAAGAAATGCCACAGGTTGTTAAAAAATTCCTTGGTGTTTAAAATACATATGAAAAGAGGACAAAGATTATGAAAAAGAAATTGATTTCGCTTTTACTTGTTTCTGCCATGGCAGCTGCAACAGCAGGCTGCGGTTCATCCGTACCTGCCAACAGTGTGAACTCCAGAGATGATCTTCCGGGGAAAAAAATCGGAGTACAGCTCGGTACAACCGGAGATTCGGATGCCACAGAGTATGAAAAGAATGATGGCAGTACGGTAGAACGTTACAATAAAGGCGCAGATGCCATTCAGGCATTAAAAACAGGAAAGATTGACTGTGTAATCATTGATCAGCAGCCGGCAGAAGCTTTTGTTGAAAAAAATGATGATTTAAAGATTTTATCCGATACGTTTGATCCGGAAGAGTATGCCATCTGTATTGCCAAAGGCAATTCGGATCTGACCGATAAATTTAACAGCGCGATTGAAGAACTGCAAAAGGATGGAACCATTGATTCCATCACCAGCAATTATATCGGAGATGAGGCTGGAAAGCATCCATATGAGACACCGGACGGAACCGAGTATCCAAACGGAACACTTACTATGGCAACCAATGCGCAGTTTGATCCATACGAATATTATGACGGAGATCAGATTGTAGGAATTGATGCAGATATTGCAAAAGCAATCTGTGATAAACTCGGATATGAGCTGAAGATTGAAGATATGGAGTTTGATGCGATCATCGCAGCGGTATCTTCCGGAAAAGCTGATTTTGGTGCTGCCGGAATCACGGTAACTGAGGCTCGTAAGAAAAATATTGACTTTACGGATACCTATACAAAGGCTTGTCAGGTAATCGTTGTAAGAAACAAATAATTTGTTTCGGAGGATAAACAGTGAGTGATTTTATTGCAAAATTTCAACAGGATTTTATAGAGAGCGACCGTTATCTGTATCTGCTGCGTGGGCTGGGGAATACATTGCTGATTGCAGCCCTTGCGGTTATTCTGGGAATTGTTCTTGGATTTCTGGTTGCAATCATCCGGTCTACACATGACAAGCATGGCGGACTGAATATCCTGAATTTTATCTGTAAAGTGTATCTGACCATATGGCGGGGAACCCCGACGATGGTGCAGCTGCTGATCATGTATTATATTATTCTCGTTGCACTGGATAATAAGATTCTGGTTGCAGTGATTGCGTTCGGATTGAATTCGGCGGCTTATGTGGCAGAGATTGTCCGTTCCGGAATTATGTCTGTGGATGAGGGACAGTTTGAGGCCGGACGAAGCCTTGGGTTGAATTACACCCAGACCATGCGGCTGATCATTCTTCCTCAGGCATTTAAAAATGTCCTTCCGGCGCTGGCAAATGAATTTATTACACTTTTGAAAGAGACATCCATCAGTGGATACATTGCAATTCCGGATCTGACAAAAGGCGGTGACATTATTCGAAGCCAGACATATGATGCGTTTCTTCCGTTATTCGGCGTTGCGGTCATTTATCTGGTACTGGTAATGATCCTTACGGCAGGAGTACACAAACTGGAAACGAGGTTGCGGACAAATGAGCGATAACAAAAATGTATTGATCGAAGTGAGAGATCTTTGTAAATCTTTTGACCATGTTAAGGTATTAAACGGAATATCAACAACGATTTCGCAGGGAGAGGTTGTTGCAATTATCGGACCGTCGGGATGCGGAAAATCTACGTTTCTGCGCTCCATGAATCTTCTGGAAAAACCAACCTCCGGTTCCATTCTTTTTGAGGGAACGGATATTACGGATTCTTCCGTTGACATCAATAAAATGCGTCAGAAAATCGGAATGGTGTTTCAGCAGTTTAATCTCTTTCCCAACCATACCGTAAAAGGGAATATCATGCTTGCCCCGGTACAGACCGGGCTCATGACAAAAGAAGAGGCTTCGAAACGTGCAGATGAACTGCTGGTACGCGTAGGGCTTTCGGATAAAGCGGATGTCTATCCTGCAATGCTTTCCGGAGGACAAAAGCAGCGTATTGCGATTGCGCGTGCACTTGCTATGAATCCGGATGTGATGCTGTTTGATGAGCCGACTTCTGCACTTGATCCGGAAATGGTAGGAGAAGTACTTGAGATTATGAAAGAACTTGCCAGAGATGGAATGACGATGGTGGTTGTCACACATGAGATGGGATTTGCCAGGGAAGTGGCAAGCCGTGTAATGTTCATCAATGAAGGACAGATTCAGGAGGAGAATACACCGAAGGAATTTTTCTCCCACCCGGAAAATCCACGTTTGTGCGAGTTCCTTTCTAAAGTATTATAGTGGAAACATAAAAAAACGTCTGCCTTGTGGCAGACGTTTTTTATGGCATTTTACTTTAAGGAAAATCCTATTTTATTCTTTAATGGAAACACGTTCCATATAAAAATCAATCGTTCCAAACGTATACAGAACCGGGATATGCAAGGTGCGTCCTGAAAACTGAATCGGGGAAACGGTAATATGCTCCGGAGCACCGAGTGTTAACTCTGTGTTAGAGGTGTTTGATACATTTACAATGAATAATCCGTTCTGCAGATTCAAAAAATCCTCCAGAGAAGCCTGAACGTATTCATCGTAAGAATGGAACTGCTCATGGACATAGCGGGTAGCAAAGGCAATCGCCGTGTCCAGATCCATGGAAATATAGGTGTTAATCGCATAGTCACCATGAATTTCCTGCTTTACACAACAGGCAATGGAAGCCTCAGTGACTTCTTCCACGGAAAGCGGTGTGTAATCGGAACCGATAAAACGGATAAAATCGTTAAATAAAAGCTCGATAAACATATGTCCTTTTTCCGAAAGAGCAGCGTCGGTTGATGAAAAAAAGTTTTCAAACAACTGCTGGATATTTTTCCGGCGCTCGATAAGGCTTTCTTCATCTTCCATGCCGTTTTTGGAACGGTAATCCTGTATGATCTGTTCGAAATCGGTGTTTGTCAGAACTCCTTCATCCAAAAGAACCTGTCCAAGAGAAAGGAAGGCAGGGGTCTGCTGTTTTAACAGTTCTTCCACCTGGGCTTCGGTCAGGTATCCGAGCTGAATCGCCAGCTCACCGAAACGATTGTCCTGGTGGGTCTGGTGAATGACAACATCATCTACCTGGGCTGCATTCATGTATCCGGCATGAATGGCAAGGGTACCGAGTTTCATATGCTGATCTGCTTCCTGACGCATCGCTGAAAACAGCTGATCACGGGTCACATATCCGTTGGCAAGCAGATAATTTCCAAAAAATTGTGTATACATAACGATTATCTCCCTTCCAGGAAGCGCTTAACGACAGCAAGCACCTGTTCCTTGTCCAGTGGCTTTTGAATGAAATCTTTTGCGCCCGCTTCCAGTGCATTTTTCAGCTGGGACTGTGTTCCGACAGAAGAAGCGATGATGATTGTAGCTTCCGGATCAAATTCCATAATATCACGGATGGCATCATTGCCGTCTTTTTTTGGCATAACAATGTCAAGAAATACCAGATCCGGATGTACTTCTTTATATTTGTCAATCGCACTCTGTCCATCGGTGGCTTCCACGAATACCGGAGTGCCGAGAGTGGAAATGATGTCCTTTAACTGTTTACGTGCAAGAATCGAATCGTCAGTAATTAAAATTGTAGTGTCCTCAATGCGCATATACATTCTCCTTTTTGTTACATATTAAGTATATTTTACTATAAATGTATAAAATAATCAATGAAATTTGACTATTTTTGCCGATGGTAAAAAGTTTTTTCGTGTGTGATACTATAAAACAGGAGGAAAAATCATGAAAACAATTTTACTTATGGATATTGTGATCGTTTTTGTAGGCATTTATCTGGCTGTTTCTGCTGCAAAAATGAAAAAAAGCGGACAGATCAGTGACCTGGTTGTCCCGAAAGAAGAAATTAAGAAGTGTAAAGATCCCGAGGCGTATATCCGGGGAATAACACCGTGGCTGTATGGATTTGCGGCGGTAGCAGTCGTTGTGGGAGCAATCGGAATTTTATGTGATACTAAGGTGATTACGCTCGGACGCATCTGGACATATGTGGAACTTGGTGCATTTTTGGCAGCATTGTTTGCATTTGTAAGCGGAATGCGTAAAATAAAAGACAAATTTTTCCCTTAAAGCAGTATGCGGAAATGGAAAAAAGTACATAGAATCAGACCTTGAAATTCAGGTAAAAATAAAGTATAATAAATGCAGTACAAAAGAGAAAGTTGCCGGATGCGGTATCGCATAAAAGACGGCAGAAAGAGATGCCTGAAATGTACGACAACTCTTGCTATTTAGAACCTACATTTACTTTAAACGGGATTCCTATATGATTTTTCTGGATGTCAGGCCGCCACAGTCAGCGGAAGACAGAAGGGAAACTGCGGTCGCCCACCTAGCATTGGCTAGGAGTCTAAATTGCAGGAACCGGCATTTTGGGTAACTTACCAAAGAAAAAGTATTTAATATAAGATACCAAAGAATTTATTATATACCAAAGAATGTTACAGCGTACAAAAGAGAAGGGGAGCTGCCGGAGAACGGTGGCTCCTTATTTTGTGTCAATGACAGATGAATTAATAAAAACGGAGAGTGCTTCATGAAAAAAAGAGACAAAATGAAGATGATGGGGATTCTGATTCTGCTGCTTGCGGTAATTACCGTTGCGATAACTTTAATTCTGGTATCCCGTCTTTCCAAAACGGCAGGGAAAGATCAAAAAGAAGAAACATTTGACCGTTCCGTTTCCGGGATGCTCAGCAATGCATATATCTTAAAGAGTGAAGAAAAGGATATCATTGTATTATATCGGGGAGAAACCTATTTTGCGGAGGGAAAGCCGGAGAAAAAATATACGGGGGTTGCGGATATTGAACTGACGAAGGGAAAGGTTACTAAAATTTATGCGAAACCTTCAACGATCAAGGGGGTTCTGACAAGTTACTCCTCAAAAAGTGTTCAGATAGAGGGATATGAACCGCTTTCGGCAGAAAAAGATCTGCCGGTGTATCTTGTGGCAAGTTCCGGACATGCAAAAATTCCTGTCCGTCAGGGAAAGATTTCAGATCTTGTTGTAGGAAATTCCAAAGTGGAACTGGTTGTTGCAGAGCAGAAAGCCTGTGCACTTGTAAGCTATCAGGAGGACATGGCAGAAAAGGTCCGTGTGCTGCTCAAAAACGGAAAAGAAAATACATATGCCAGTCTTTTTGTTTGCAGCGGGGATGCCTATACCGTGGATGGAAATAAAAGGAAGAAGGACACCGTAACAGATGCAGAAAAACTTCTGAAGGGGGAAAAAACGGGAAAAGAGATAAAAATTTCTCCGGATACCGGTGGCCTTTTGTATCGATGTGATAAAAACGGAAACCCGTATGGTTCCGGGTACGAGGGAGATCTGATTCTCCGGAAGGAAAAAAAGGGATATGTCCTGATCAATGAAATTCCGATGGAAGATTATATTCGTTATGTTCTGCCTTCTGAAATGCCATTATCTTTTTCCTATGAAGCCTTAAAAGCACAGGCGGTATGTGCGCGCACATTTACATACGGGCAGATGAAAAACGATACGTATGCCCGGTACGGAGCAAATCTGGATGATTCCATTGCCTATCAGGCCTATCATGCAACAACTTCCTATGAAGTGACGGATCAGGCTGTGGCGGATACCGCAGGCATGGTGATGACGTACAAAGGAAAACTTGCGGACTGTTATTATTATTCCACTTCCCCGGGATATTCTGAAAATCTGGAAGTATGGAATGCCGCATCTCCGGGATATCTGCTGGCGGAAAACCATACCAGGGAAAAGACAAAAGATCTGTCTTCGGATAAAGCCTTTCATAAATTTATTACAGCAAAAGCGGATGCCTATGATGAAAATTCCCCGTATTTCCGATGGACGGCTACCCTGTCGGCAAAGCTGGGCATGGATGAAACATATGGAAAACTGAAAAAACTGAAAGTCAATAAACGAAGCACTTCCGGATATGTACTGTCTCTTACCATGGTTTTTGAAAAAGGAGAGCGGACGATCGAAAAGGAAAATGAAATCCGGTATGCACTCGGAAAGTATCTGCTGGATCTTGATCTTGCAGACGGAACCAATAAACATCGTGCCTCTTCCGTCCCGAGTGCGTGCTTTGAAATAAAAAGTCAGAAAAAAGGAACCATCGTGCTGACCGGAGGCGGATTCGGGCATGGAATCGGAATGAGTCAGTACGGTGCGGACGCCATGGGAAAAGAAGGAAAGAAATGGCAGGAAATTCTCGGATTTTATTTTAAGGATGTTACATTTACCAATGTCTTTGATCTTGACACATAAAAGGAGACTGTGGTAGAATGACAAATGTGTAAAAAGCAATGAATGTGTCAGTAGCATCTGAACGACATACAGAGAGAGGAAGTCATCGGCTGTAAGCTTCCTTATGATACGCCAGCATGTGAATTTTCCCACAGGAGCTGCGTAGGTGAACACAAGGATTTTTAGCCTGCGACGGTCACTGCACGTTAAGCAGAATGAGAGCCCATATAGATACAGGATATGGGAATCTGGGTGGTAACGCGGAATTTTTCGTCCCTGATATGCAATTATGCATAGCAGGGATTTTTTTATGCCAGAAAACAGTTCCGGTTCCACAGTAGAAAATTGCGTAAAAACAATTATTATGAAAGAAAATATGTAAAAGGAGAGTACCATGAAAGAAAAATTGCAGAAAATCAGAGAAAATGCAATAGCACAGATTGAAAATTCTGACGGACTTGCAAAACTCAACGATGTGCGTGTCGCCGTTCTTGGAAAGAAAGGGGAACTCACCGCCGTATTAAAGAGTATGAAAGAGGTTGCACCGGAGGATCGCCCGAAGGTGGGACAGTGGGTAAATGAAACCCGTCAGGAAATTGAAAATAAACTCGATGAGATGAAGAAAAAACTCGAGGCTGCGGAGCTTGAACATCGTCTGGAAAATGAAGTGATCGACGTTACCCTTCCGGCAAAGAAAAACCGTGTGGGACACAGCCATCCGAATACCATGGTACTTGAAGAGGTAGAGCGTATTTTTACCGGTATGGGATATGAAGTTGTAGAAGGACCGGAAGTGGAATACGATTATTACAACTTTGAAGCATTAAACATTCCGGCAAACCATCCGGCAAAAGATGAGCAGGATACCTTCTACATCAATGATAAGATCCTGCTGCGTACACAGACTTCACCGGTTCAGGTGCGTGTGATGGAGCAGAAGAAACCTCCGATCCGTATGATCGCACCGGGACGTGTGTTCCGTGCGGATGAAGTGGATGCGACCCATTCGCCTTCTTTCCATCAGATTGAGGGAATGGTCATTGACAAGGGAATCACGTTTTCTAACTTAAAGGGAACACTGACCCAGTTTGTACAGAAGCTGTTTGGAAAAGAAACAAAAGTAAAATTCCGTCCGCATCATTTCCCATTTACGGAGCCATCGGCCGAGATGGATGTTTCCTGTTTTAAATGTGGCGGAAAAGGATGCCGTTTCTGCAAAGGTGAGGGATGGATCGAAATCCTTGGCTGTGGAATGGTACATCCAAGAGTGCTTCGTATGAGCGGTATTGATCCGGAAGAATATTCCGGCTTTGCATTTGGTATCGGTCTGGAGCGTATTACCCTGTTGAAATATGAGATTGACGATATGCGTCTGCTGTATGAGAATGACGATCGTTTCTTAAAACAGTTCTAGGAGGAGAAAAAGAATGAATACATCATTAAAATGGATCAAAGCTTTAGTTCCGGGACTTGACTGCGGCGTGCAGGAGTATGTCGATGCCATGACACTTTCCGGATCAAAAGTTGAGGGATATGAGCAGCTCGATGCAGATCTTGACAAGATCGTCATCGGACAGGTTACAAAGATTGAAAAACACCCGGATGCCGACAAACTTGTCATCTGCCAGGTAAACGTTGGAAGCGAAACGCTGCAGATTGTGACCGGTGCACCAAACGTATTTGAAGGGGCAAAAGTTCCGGTTGTTTTAGACGGCGGACGTGTCGCAGGAGGACATGATGGAACAAAAACTCCTGGTGGAATCAAAATTAAAAAAGGAAAGCTTCGCGGGGTTGAGTCTTCTGGCATGATGTGCTCGATTGAGGAACTCGGTTCGAACCGTGAAATGTTCCCAGACGCACCGGAGAACGGACTGTATATCTTTGACGAGGATGCACCTGTCGGAGAAAATGCGGTTGCTTATTTAGGACTGGATGACAGCGTTGTTGAATATGAGATTACATCCAACCGTGTAGACTGTTTTTCCGTACTCGGCATTGCGCGTGAGGCAGCAGCCACGTTCCATAAGGAATTTGTACCTCCTGTCGTAACAGAAACCGGAAATAACGAAGATGTCAATGATTACATCAAAGTATCTGTAAAGGATCAGGATCTTTGCAGCCGTTACACGGCAAGAGTTGTAAAGAATATTAAGTTTGCCCCATCTCCGAAGTGGATGCAGGAACGTCTTCGTGCACATGGAATCCGTCCGATCAATAATCTTGTAGATATTACGAATTATGTGATGGAAGAATACGGACAGCCGATGCACGCCTATGATCTGGATACGATTGAAGGAAAAGAGATTATTGTCCGCCGTGCAGCTGCAGGTGAAAAATTTGTGACGCTGGACGGACAGGAACGTCAGCTGGATGAAAATGTACTGATGATCTGTGATGCAAAAAAAGCAGTAGGCATTGCCGGTATCATGGGTGGAGAAAATTCCATGATTACCGATCATGTAACAACCATGTTATTTGAGGCAGCATGCTTTGATGGAACCAATATCCGCAAATCCGGAAAGCGCATCGGACTTCGTACCGATGCTTCGGCTAAGTTTGAAAAAGGCTTAGATCCAAATCTTGCCATGGAAGCGATGAACCGTGCCTGCCAGCTGGTAGAAGAGTTAGGCGTCGGCGAGGTTGTAGGTGGAGCCGTTGACATTTATCCTGTGAAGCGTGAGGGCGTAAAGATTCCGTTCGAACCGGACAAGTACAATAAGCTTTTGGGAACGGATATTCTGGCCGGGGATATGATCGGATATTTCAAAAAAATTGATCTGGGATATGACGAAGCAACGAATGAGATTCTTGTTCCGTCCTGGAGACAGGATCTGCTTTGTGACGCAGATATGGCAGAGGAAGTAGCACGTTTCTACGGCTATGACAAGATCGGAACTTCTCTTCCGAGCGGAGAGTCTACGGCCGGAGGAAAGAGCTTTAAGCTGCGTATGGAAGAAAAGGCACGTGAGATTGCAGAGTTCTGTGGTTTTTCACAGGCAATGACGTATTCTTTCGAGAGTCCGAAAGTATTTGACAAATTACTGATTCCGGAGGATTCCAAGTGGCGTAAAACGGTTGTGATTTCCAATCCGCTTGGGGAAGATTATTCCATTATGCGTACGCTGCCACTGAACGGAATGCTGACTTCCCTGTCTACGAACTTTGGACGCAGAAACAAAGATGTACGCCTGTACGAGATGGGAAATATCTATCTGCCGAAGCAGCTTCCGTTGACGGAACTTCCAGAAGAACGTATGCAGCTGACGTTTGGTATGTACGGAGACGGTGATTTCTTTACCATGAAGGGTGTGATCGAGGAACTCTTATACCAGACAGGTCTTCGCAAGAAGGCGCAGTATGATCCACATGCCGAGCTTCCGTTCCTGCACCCGGGACGCAAGGCGGCTATCGTATATGAGGGAGCTGTGATCGGATATCTCGGAGAGGTACATCCAACGGTTGCTGCAAATTATGCCATCAAAGAGCGCGTATATATTGCAGTGATTGATATGCCGGAGATGGTATCCCGTGCATCCTTTGATTACAAATATGAGGGAATTACCAACTTCCCGGTTTCTTCCCGTGACTTGTCCATGGTTGTCCCAAAGAATATTCTGGTAGGTGATATCGAGAAAGTATTCGAGGAAAACGGTGGGAAGTATCTGGAAAATTATGAGTTATTTGATGTATACGAAGGAGAGCAGATTGAAAAAGGCTTTAAGTCTGTCGCATACTCTCTGAAGTTCCGCGGAAAAGATAAGAATCTGGAAGAGAGCGATATTACGGGTGCTATGGATAAAATCTTAAGCGGACTGAAAAATATCGGAATCCAGTTGAGAGGCTAATCATGACAGAAGGAATGAATGTAAAAGATTATGACTATGATCTGCCGGAGGAACTGATCGCTCAGGACCCTCTGGAGGATCGTTCCAGCTCCCGGCTGATGGTGCTTGACCGTCAGACCGGGGACGTGGAACACCGGCATTTTACGGATATTCTGGAATATCTTCACCCGGGTGATTGTCTGGTGATCAACAACACAAAGGTGATTCCAGCGCGTCTGTTCGGAGTGAAAGAGGACACACAGGCAAAAATCGAAGTACTTTTGTTAAAACGCAAGGAAAATGATATCTGGGAGACACTCGTAAAACCGGGGAAAAAAGCAAAACCGGGCACAAAACTTGTGTTCGGAGACGGGCTTCTGACGGCAGAAGTCGTGGATGTAGTAGAAGAAGGAAACCGTCTGATTCAGTTCCATTATGACGGAATTTTTGAAGAGATTCTGGATCAGCTGGGACAGATGCCGCTGCCGCCATATATTACGCATCAGCTGAAAGATAAAAACCGCTATCAGACCGTATATGCAAAGTATGACGGATCTGCCGCTGCCCCGACAGCAGGGCTTCATTTTACGAAAGAACTGTTGCAGAAAGTAAAGGATATGGGAGTCGATATCGCAGAAGTAACCCTGCATGTCGGACTTGGCACGTTCCGTCCGGTCAAAGTAGATAATGTATTAGATCACCATATGCATTCGGAATTTTATATGGTGTCACAGGAAGCTGCGGATAAGATCAACCGTGCGAAGGAAAGCGGACACCGGGTGATTGCGGTCGGCACCACCAGTACGCGTACGCTCGAAGCCGCCGCAGATGAAAACGGACGGCTGCATGAGACCAGCGGCTGGACGGAAATCTTTATTTATCCGGGGTATCAGTTTAAAGTGGTTGATGCCCTGATTACCAACTTCCATCTGCCACAGTCAACGCTTGTGATGCTGGTATCGGCACTCGCAGGACGGGCGCATGTGCTTCATGCGTATGAGATCGCTGTAAAAGAAAGATATCGTTTCTTTAGCTTTGGCGATGCTATGCTGATTCAATAAAAGAATCATAAAAAGAACTGTTACAAAAAGGAAACATCCATTTCCTGTTTTGTGACAGTTCTTTTTTATGAACATTATATTCAATTTTTTCTGAAATAGAATGATCTGTCATAGTGTTTAACCCACAATCTTTTATAATTGTTTTCGCATAACAATAAACTATTTTTTATATTAGTATTTGTTTACATATAGCGCAATAATTTTTCCTAAAAGTAATTGTTAACCAGTGTAAAAAGACGGTTGACAATAAAAAGCCATGCGTGTATACTTAACACGGTAAATTCGTATGGAAAGGAAGAAAAAAATGAATGACACTGTAAGCGCGACACCAAAGAAAATGTCGGTAAAAACCATTGCTGTGATCGGTGTTCTCACAGCTGTAACCTGTATTTTAGCACCATTGTCTATCCCGATTGGAGATGTTCCGATTTCTCTTACCAATCTGGTAATTTATTTCGGGCTTTATATTTTAGGCACTCGAAGGGAGACGGTCAGCTATATTGTTTACCTTCTGATCGGACTGGTTGGCGTTCCGGTATTTTCCGGTTTTACAGCAGGTCCGGCAAAAATGTTCGGACCGACAGGCGGCTATCTGATCGGGTTTATTCCGATGGCTGTGATCGCCGGAATTTTTATTGAAAAGTCCGGACGGAAACTGGTATTGGGCATGATCGGCATGATTCTCGGAACTGCTGTTTGCTATATCTTTGGAACGGTATGGTTTGTACTGGTAATGAAAACCTCTGTACAGGCGGCGTTGACAATGTGCGTCTATCCGTTTATTGTATTTGACATTATCAAAATGGTTCTTGCTGCATGGATCGGACCGCAGATTCACGGACGTCTGGTGCAGGCGGGACTTTTATAAAATCATTACTTTTTATTGGATATTCCGGGAAGGGACCCGGAATATCCCTTTTTTTACTTGTAATGTGTTTCTGAATGTAATAAAATAATATTTATATTATCGTTTGAAAAGGTATAAGGGGATGGAAAATGGAAGAAAAAAGGAAAAATAAAAGACTGGATCTGGATGTCAATGTACAGTTGGAGCGTCTGGATGAAGACGGGGTCACAACTTTAAAATTTGTGCATGTGGATGTAACAGATATTTCAAAAAGCGGAATTGGATTTGACTGTAAAAAGAAACTGGAAATGAATTCCTATTATGATGCAAAGATCCAGATATGGACAAAAGAAGTGGTGGATGCAGTCATTCAGATTGTCCGCAGCGAAGAAAAGCCGGACGGATTTCATTATGGCGGTGTGTTTATCGGAATGACGGATACCGATGCATTAAAGATTGATATCTATCAGATTTTTAACGAACTGTAAAATAAGGCGGGAAAAACTATGATCTTACAGGATACTTATGAGGTAAAAAAAGCAGACATAATTCCGGTTGAGGTTTCGGTTCCAGGATCGAAGAGCATTACAAACCGGGCACTTCTGATTGCAGCACTTGCAAACGGAAAGAGTGTTCTTAAAGGGGTTCTTTTTTCGGATGACAGCAGGCATTTCCTGCAGGCTTTGCAGGACCTGGGCTTTGTGGTGGAAATTGATGAGCCGCATGCGGTTGTCTCCATTGAAGGAAAAGGGGGCAGGGTTCCAAAGACAAAAGCTTCCGTTGATGTGGGAAGTGCAGGAACTGCTGCCCGTTTTCTGACGGCATACCTTGGTCTGTGTGAGGGAGAATATCATATGAACTCTTCCGAGCAGATGAAAAAGCGCCCGATGGAAGAATTGCTGCAGGCACTTCAAGACCTTGGGGCGGAAGTTACTTATAAGGAAGCATCAGGACATTTCCCATTTGCGATCGGAAACAGTGGTGTGAATAGACACGAAGTAACCATTGATGTTGAAAAAAGCAGTCAGTTTCTGAGTGCGCTTCTGATCTCTTCCGTGCTGTTTCAGAAAGAATTCCGGATTCACGTCAAAGGGCATCATGGAATGGCTTATGTAGAGATGACGGTTGCCATGATGAAGCAGTTTGGTGTGGAAGTACAACGACCTGCATCCGATACTTTTGTGATTGCGGAACATGCAGCATATCAGGCAAGAGAGTATCAGATTGAACCGGATGTTTCGGCAGCTTCTTATTTTTATGCGATGTGCCCGGTTGTCGGCGTTCCTGCAAAGGTCTGCCATGTACACTGGGAAAGCTTACAGGGAGATACTTCTTTTTTACATGTGCTGGAACAGATGGGATGCCGGACAGAGGAAGAACCGGATGGAATCCGGATGTATCCGCCGACGGAAGGATTCCTGGGAGGGGTATTTGACTTTTCTGCATTTTCAGATCAGGCTCTGACACTGGCGGCAATTGCGTGTTTTGCCAGTGAAACCGTGGAGATTACCGGAATCGGACATATCCGTTATCAGGAATGTGACCGTTTTGCCGCGATTCTTACCAATCTGAAGGCAATGGGAATCGCATGCGAGCAGCTGGATGAGAACCGTATTGTGATTCATCCGGGAAAACCGCATGGATGTAAAATAAAAACGTTTGAGGATCACCGGGTTGCGATGGCTTTTGCAATTCCGGGACTTGTGACAGACGGTATTGTGATTGAAAATCCTTCCTGCTGCAGGAAGACGTTTGAAAACTATTTTGAAATACTCGATACCTTGTGCAAATAAAAATACAGGCTCCGGAAATTATCCGGAGCCTGTATTTTTTTTGGGAAAACCATTTATGTTTTACCGTTCGTGAACCATATAGCCATTGTCGGTAAGCAGACGTTTGGCACGGGTCAGAGTCTGTTTGTCAGGAAACGCGAGCTGAAGAACACCTTCTTCAAATTCCCGGTTATTTACAATACCGATGTTTTTGATGCTGATATGGTATTGTGCGAGCAGCCCGGCAACAGCAGCAATACCGCCGGTTTCATCGACCAGATCCACAAAACATTCATAATATACCGTAGGGGATTTGACACTTGGCAGTGTGATGGAATCCCGGTAGTCTTTTGCCTGCTGAAAGAAGGAAAGCAGTGCCTGTTCATTGGAACTGTCAATGTATCCGCGAAGCTGCGTCAGAAGGGCAAGGTACTGATCCATCAGTGAAAGAAGCGGTTCCCGGTTGGAAGCACAGATATTCTGCCACATCACAGGCGAAGAAGATGCAATTCTTGTGATATCCTTAAATCCCCCTGCGGCAATGGTTTTCATGGTTTCTTTGTCATCATCGATCTGGCGGACCAGATTGACCAGCGAATATGCGATCATGTGCGGCAGATGGCTGATGGCTGCCGTAGAGTAATCGTGTATTTTATAATCCAAAATCAGTGGAATTGCTCCAAGCGACAATACAAAATCACGAAATTCCGAAATTTCTTCCTTTGGAGTCAGGGCGGTCGGGGTGATAATATAGTATGCATTTTCCAAAAGCGTATTGGTGGCACTTAATATGCCTGTTTTTTCGGAACCGGTCATGGGATGCCCACCGATAAAATTGGCCTCCATGCCAAGACGTATCACTTCTTCATGAATTTCCGTTTTTGTGCTTCCAACGTCTGTGATATAACAGTCGCTGCGGATAATATCTTTTAACTGACGCAGATATGCGAGGTTCCGTTGAACCGGGGCACATAAAAAAATATAATCACAGTCCGAAAAAGCAGACAGTGGTAACAGATCATTGTTTTCGATCAGTCCCTCACGGTACGCTTCTTCGATGGTTTCTTTATGATGTGCCGTGGCATAAATTTTGATGTCCGGCTGATTGGATTTCATTTTTTTGGCGATCGAACCTCCAATCAGACCCAGTCCGATAAAACCGATTGTTTGAAAAGCCATAAGTTTATTTCCTTTATATTACGTAATTGATGTGTTTATTGTACTATAGAATGGCAGGAGTGTCAAAAGAGGAATGTGTGACAGCACTTGCAACAATTGTCCGTTCGTGTGATAATAAAAAGGCGAAAGGAAGCAGAAAGAGGAATTTTTATGAATTTACTTACCGTTGATCATATTACAAAAGTTTATACACAGCGTGAGTTGTTTCACGATGCATCGTTTTATCTGCAGGATGGGGAAAAAGTCGGAATTATAGGCATCAATGGAACCGGAAAATCCACGCTGTTAAAAATTATGGCAGGACTCGAAGAACCGGATGCCGGAAATGTCGTACGGGCCAATCATCTTGTGATTCGCTATCTGCCGCAGATGCCGGAATTTGACCCGCAAAAAGGAGCACTTGAGAATGTACTTTCTTATGCGCAGATTGGAAGTGTGCATCAGCAGGAAGACCGGGAAGAACATGAAAAATGGAATCTGGAAAGCAATGCCAAATCCATGATGACGCGGCTTGGCATATACAATTTCGATGAACCGGTGGGACATTTGTCCGGCGGACAGCGGAAACGACTGGCTCTTGTTGCAGTGCTCCTTACTCCGTGTGATGTACTGCTTTTGGATGAGCCGACGAACCATCTGGATGCCGAAATGGCAGAGTGGCTGGAAAATTATCTGAAAAATTACCGGGGAGCAATGGTTATGGTGACACATGACCGGTATTTTCTGGACAGTGTATGCAACCGGATTGTGGAAGTTGATAAAGGACAGATTTACAGCTATGAGACAAACTATTCCGGATATCTTGCGGCCAAGCAGGAGAGGGAAGACATTGCCTGGGCAGGCGAACGGAAAAGACAGTCCATTCTGCGCAAGGAAATCGAATGGATGCAGCGCGGGGCGAGGGCGCGTTCCACCAAACAGAAAGCACATATCCAGCGCTATGAGGCCTTGCGGGATCAAAAAAAGCCGGATGTTGATAAAAAGATCGAAATCGGTTCGGTGTCCTCCCGTATGGGAAAAACAACTGTGGAATTATCACATATCACAAAAACATATGGAGATCATGTACTGATTTCTGATTTTTCCTATATCTTCTTAAAAAATGACCGGATTGGTTTTGTCGGGAAAAACGGATGCGGCAAGACAACACTTATGAAAATCATAGATGGCAGAATTTTGCCGGATGCTGGGGAAGTAACCATTGGACAGACGATAAAAATCGGATATTACACGCAGGAGATCGAACAGGATAAAAAAGCAGGAATTGCATATATGGATCCCGAGCTTCGCGTGATTGATTATATCAAAAATACGGCAGAATATGTACGCACAGAAGATGGACTGGTTTCGGCATCCGCAATGCTCGATCAGTTTTTGTTTCCACCGGAAGAACAGTATGGACAGATCAAAAAACTGTCCGGCGGAGAAAAGCGCAGACTGAATCTGCTGCGGGTCCTTATGGAAGCTCCCAATGTACTGATTCTTGACGAACCAACCAACGATCTTGATATCACGACACTGACCATTCTTGAAGATTATCTGGATCATTATGACGGTATTGTGATTACGGTATCGCATGACCGTTATTTTCTGGACCGTGTGGTGCACAGAATCTTTGCTTTTGAGGGAAACGGAAAGCTCTGCCAGTATGAGGGCGGATATACGGACTACCACAGACGGGCCGAAGAGGAAGGGAAATTTGTAGATACTGCAGGCGATTCGTTCCGTAAAAATGAAGAGACGGCAAATGTACAGGAAAAACAGGCGACAGAAGACTCACGTTCTACATGGAAACATGAAAATAAATTAAAATTTTCATATAAAGAACAGAAAGAATATGAAACCATTGAGGACGACATTGCAGCTTTGGAAACACGGCTGGGAGAGATTGACGGGGAGATGGCATCCTGCGCACGGGATTTTGTGAAGCTGAATGAACTGACAGAAGAAAAAACGCAGCTGGAAACACAATTGGAAGAAAAAATGGATCGCTGGACGTATCTGGAAGAACTTGCGGCAAAAATACTTCAACAAAATGCATAAAAAGGTTGTAAAACTTTCTGAGAATTAGTAGAATATAACCATAAAAGAGTAAATATTCTAAAAAAGGAGGGTTTTACTATGAACGTATATACGACAGACAGAATTCGTAATGTGGTTCTCCTGGGGCATGGAGGATGCGGCAAAACTTCCCTGGTGGAAGCCATGGCATATCTGGCAGGTCTGACGACACGTATGGGGACGGTCGCAGATAAAAATACCATCAGTGATTTTGATAAGGAGGAGACGAAACGCCAGTTTTCGATCCATACTTCTGTGGTCTCGATCCCGTGGAAAGACAGCAAAATTAATGTTTTGGATACCCCAGGCTATTTTGATTTTGTCGGGGAAGTCGAAGAGGCAGTTTCCGCAGCGGATGCAGCAATTATCGTTATTTCCGGAAAAGCGGGAATCGAGACAGGCACGCGGCGCGCCTGGGAAATCTGTGAAAAAAATCATCTTCCACGTATGATCTTTGTGACAGATATGGATATTGACAATGCAAGTTACCGTCAGGTAGTGGAAGATCTGCAGGCTCTTTACGGAAAGAAAATTGCACCGTTTCATCTGCCGGTCCGGGAGGATGGCCAGTTTATCGGATATGTCAATGTCATCCAGCAGAAAGCAAAGCGATGGATCGATGAGGGAACCGTTGAAAAATTTGAAGTTCCGGAATATTCCCAAAAGAATCTTAATCTGTGCAGGGAAGCTTTGTTAGAAGCTGTGGCAGAAACCAGCGAGGAATTTATGGACCGTTATTTTAACGGAGATGAATTCTCCGAGGACGAAATTCGTCAGGCGCTCAGGGTAAATGTCATGGATGGTTCTATCGTTCCGGTTCTTATGGGATCGAATCCGCTTGCCCGCGGGATGTATACGCTGATGGCAGATATTGTTAAATATTTTCCGAGCCCGGACAAACGGACCTGCGCAGGCATCAATACGACAAACAACGAGGTGTATCCGGCGGACTATGATTTTGCAAAACCGAAGAGTGCGTATATTTTTAAGACAATTGTAGATCCTTACATTGGAAAGTATTCTCTGATCAAAGTAAATTCCGGTGTGCTTAAGACGGATGATGTCTTATTTAATTATCACAGGGATTGTGACGAAAAGATTGGAAAGCTGTACGTTCTGCGCGGAAATAAAACAGAGGAAGTAAAAGAACTTCATGCGGGGGATATCGGAGCACTGGCAAAGCTGTCCCAGTCCCAGACAACGGATTCCCTGTCCGTACGGAATAATCCGGTTGCCTATCTTCGCACAAATTTCTCAAAACCGTACGTATCTATGCGCTACAAAGCAAAAAACAAAGGGGATGTGGATAAGATTTCCCAGTCGCTGCAAAAAATTCTGATGGAAGATCAGACGCTGCGTGTGGTAAATGACAGTGAAAATCGTCAGACTCTGTTATATGGCATGGGTGAGCAGCAGCTTGAAATTGTTCAGAGTATGCTGCTTGAAAAGTATAAAGTAGAAATTGAACTGATGCGTCCAAAGGTCGCTTTCCGCGAAACCATACGTGGAAAATCAGATGTTGAATACAAATATAAAAAACAGTCCGGTGGACATGGACAGTACGGCCATGTTAAAATGAAATTTGAGCCGAGCGGGGATTTAGAGGTCCCTTATGTATTTGAACAGTGTGTTGTGGGTGGAGCCGTTCCGAAAAATTATTTTCCAGCAGTGGAAAAAGGAATTGCAGAAGCTGTTTTGAAAGGACCGCTTGCGGCCTACCCGGTAATCGGAGTGAAAGCGGTACTCTATGATGGCTCCTATCATCCGGTGGATTCCTCCGAGATGGCATTTAAAGTAGCCGCCAAACAGGCATTTAAGAAAGGATTTTTAGATGCGAAGCCGGTATTGTTAGAGCCGATCGCCTCTGTAAAGATCATTACTCCGGAGGAATATACCGGTGAAATCATGGGAGATCTGAATAAACGCAGAGGTCGTGTGATGAATATGAATGCAGAAAACGGGTATCAGGAGATCGATGTGGATCTTCCATATCTTGAACTGTATGGATATAATACACAGCTTCGGTCAATGACCAGCGGAAGCGGAACATTTTCTTATGAATTTGCCCGGTATGAACAAGCACCTGAGGATGTGGCAGCAAGAGAAATAGAAGAGAGGGCAGGCAAAGTTGTGGAGACAGAAGAATAGTACAGTGTTTGCTGTATTATTGATTGCAATAACCTTAAATTTTATCGTGACACCGACATATGCAAAAAACACAGAACTCGAAGGGGAGAATTATGCCCCTTCGAGTTCTTCCTTTCAAAAACCTGCAAATGTTCACGCAAAGAACGATACGGTTACCGTGGGGTATTTTCTGGGAGGCGGCATACAGAATTCTTTCAATAAAGAATCGTACCCGGCATTCAGCGGGGACCAGCCGCTGTATACGCCATACCGGAGTGGATTCCGGTTTCTCGGATGGTACTCCGATGCCGCGCTTCACAAACAGATAAAGACCATTCCCACGGATCGTAAGGATCATTACATTCTTTATGCCAAATGGACCGCAAAGATTAATAATTATTACAATGTAGAATATTATAACTATCACAAAAGAGAGAGCCGGTTCGACAAAAATCTGGTTCTGTTGAAAGATCTTGATTACAGCTTTTACAATGAAATTGATATTCCGGGCATGCCGGATACCCGGGAGGAGGATGTGTTAAAAAAATATATTTTCAGTGCATCCCAGTGCCCGCAGGGGATTTGTCTGACCGATGAATTTGTGCTGATCACTTCTTATTCCACGGAAGATGACTGTATGGGAGAGCTTATGGTGTTTGACCGGGAAACCGGAGAATATATGGTCACACTGGGAATGGATGAAAACAGCCATCTGGGAGGAATTGCGTTTGACGGTGACAATGTATGGGTGTGCAATTCCTATGAAAACTGTGTGGAGCGGATCTCCTACGATTTTATTGAACTGATGGCCTATCAGAATACCGGAGATGTCGTGGATGCAAGAGATGTTGTGGATGAGTTTCCGGTCAAAAATACGCCTTCCTGTATTACCTGGTATGGCGGAAGATTGTGGATTGCAACGCATACACTTCTGGTGAATTCACGAATGGTGGCATATTATCTGGATAAAAAGACGGACAAACTGATTGCCCTCAGTGATTATAAAATTCCGCAAAAGGTGCAGGGAGTTACGTTCGATGATTCCGGAAACGTATATCTGAGCACTTCCTACGGAAGAAACCAGTCCTCCTATTTATATTGTTACGACTCTGTCACGGCACTCGCAACCCGGCCGAAACATCCGAGAAAGAAAGTGGAAATGCCTCCGGCATCGGAAGAACTCGATGTAAGTGACAATACCTTATATATTCTGTTTGAATCGGCAGGAGAAAAATATTATGAGGGAACCGACGGGAAAGGCAAAAGCCTGTTCCCGCTGGATAAAATTTTAAAAATCCCGATCAGGGAGCTGGATGTGAACGGTTCATCGACATCAGGGACATGATCTTTTTCATTTGCGTCTGACTCTCAGGCGGAAGGTCTTTGGACAGCAGATCACACAACAGTTCGATTTCAGGCTTTGTGAAATCAATATGGTTTTCCTTTGCCTGCCTCATATTTGAGAGAAGAAACGGCATGGCATCTTTCATGTTTAAAGGTTTTTCTTTCTGTGCAAAGGAGAGCAGAAATTGCAATTTTTCCGGACTTAAATTGGCAAACGCCGGATTGTTCAAAAGATTGGAATCCATTCAAAAACCTCCTGCGGATTTATGGATTGTGAAACAGATCCTGATTTTCCATAATACAAAACAGAGTCTGCATTGTATCAATCATTTCCTGTTCTTTTGGGGTACAATATTTACGGACTGCACTAAGCATTGCATCCCGCCGTTTGGTACCGGCAGGCAGAGAACAGGCAGCCATGCTGTTCTCCTGTCTGGAGAAAGCTGCTGTGGCATTTTTCCATTCCATCAGCTGGATCAGCATGGCAAGCGGCTTTTGTGCCGGAACGTCTAAATATGGTACGATGGACTTTAAGATCTGCGTATTTCTCGTCTGGATCAGATCGTCATACGTGATGGATTTATTTTCATCCATGGATCACACATCCTATATAATTTTTCTATTATTTTATGAGAGAATGCCTGTCTGTATGAATACAATAAAAGAAAAAGGAAAAAATAGATGCATGAGAGACTGATTATTGATGGAAACAGTGTTTATGAAGTGGATGAAGAATGCCTGAAACGACGGAATGTTCCCACGGAATGCAGGGTAAAAGAGGCTGTGGAACGTCAGATCCAGAAAGAAAAAGCCACAAAAGAAGGATAGCATTTTATATGCAAAAAGGGATGCAGATACTGCATCCCTTTTTGGTTGTGCACCTTGCTGCACACGTTTCTAACACAAATATTAGAAGATTCCGCCGCATCCGTTTCCGCCGCCATTGCATCCGCCACAGAATAACAGAAGAAGAATCAGCCAGCAGCAGTCGTTTCCGCCGCCACTGCATCCGCATCCGTTGTTGTTTCCGCAGAAAGATCCATTTCCACAGCAGGAGAGAAGAAGAATGATCCAGATAATAGAATTGCATCCACATCCGTTATCTGTTGAACATCCACAGTTTGTAGCAGTTAAATCACTCATAAGTGACCTCCAAATAAATATATTTACAGTATAATGTATGAGACGGCAGCAAAAGGGTTCCATATTTTTCTAAAAAAATTCATTGACTTTCACATAGTAAATAGATAAAATGATTTTATAACGTAATAATTGTATACAATTATTCATGTATGAAAAGGAGTAGTCAGCACATGAGAGAAGTAGTAATGAATGACAAATCAAACCTGTTGCAGCTCGAAGAACATTTTTATCAGCTGGTAGATGTGGATGAACCGAATACATTCCGGAACCTTTTTCCCTATGAGGAGATTCCGAAGATTGCGTTTAATGATCGTATTGTTCCGCATAATATGCCGGATGAAATCTGGATTACAGATACCACATTCCGTGATGGGCAGCAGTCCCGTGCTCCGTATACCACCGAACAGATCGTGACGATTTATGATTACTTACATAAACTTGGCGGTCCGAAGGGAAAGATTCGTCAGAGTGAATTTTTCTTATATAGTAAGAAAGACCGCGACGCGGTATATAAATGTATGGAACGTGGCTATCAGTTTCCGGAAGTCACTTCCTGGATTCGTGCCAGCAAACAGGACTTTCAGCTGGTCAAAGACCTGGGTCTTCGCGAGACGGGCATTCTTGTCAGCTGTTCTGACTACCATATTTTCTATAAAATGAAAATGACAAGACGGGAGGTTATGAATCTGTACCTGAGCGTGATCCGCGACTGTCTGGAGACCGGCATCAGTCCGCGCTGTCATCTTGAGGATATCACACGTTCCGATATTTACGGATTTGTAATTCCGTTCTGTGTGGAACTGATGAAACTGCAGGATGAGTACAAGATTCCGATCAAGGTACGTGCCTGCGATACGATGGGATATGGGGTAAACTTCCCTGGTGCCGTAATTCCGCGAAGTGTGCCGGGAATCATTTACGGTCTGACAACACATGCCGGAGTTCCTTCTTCCCAGATTGAGTGGCATGGACACAATGATTTTTACAAAGCAGTCAACAATTCCACCACTGCATGGCTGTACGGAGCAAGTGGTGTCAACTGTTCTTTGTTTGGAATCGGGGAGCGTACCGGAAATACGCCTCTGGAAGCCATGGTATTTGAGTATGCCCAGCTGCGCGGCACTCTCGACGGCATGGATACGACCGTGATCACAGAACTTTCCGAATATTATGAAAAAGAACTGGGATACAAACAGCCGCCGCAGACTCCGTTTGTCGGAAGTAACTTTAATGTGACAAGAGCCGGTATTCACGCAGACGGATTACTGAAAAATGAGGAAATCTATAACATTTTCGATACCGGAAAATTTTTAAACCGTCCACCTCTGGTAGCAGTATCGAATACCTCAGGTCTGGCAGGTATTGCACACTGGATCAACAATTATTATCATTTGCCGGATGACCGGAAAGTGGACAAAAACTCAGAACTTGTACACCGGATCAAAGACTGGGTAGACACACAATACGATGACGGACGCGTGACGGTTATGACGGATCAGGAACTTGTTGTAGAAATTACTTCCGTTTGTAAAGAGCTTGGTATTGTGTTATAGACAAAAATTCGATATTATATAAGGTGAAATTATGGCAGAAGATCATTATTCATTAAGTGCCAAAGTTTTTCATTCCATTCGGGAAGATATTTTAAATGGAAAATATCAGGCGAATGAGGAACTGAAGGAAAAGAATATTGGCGACGATCTCGGGGTGAGCCGGACTCCCGTCCGGGAAGCACTCCGGCAGCTGGAGCTGGAAGGGCTGGTACATATCATTCCAAACAAGGGAGCGTTTGTAGAAGGGGTTACCCTTCAGGATGTCAAAGATATCTATGAGATACGGACGCTTTTAGAGGGATTATGCGCCCGGTGGGCAGCGGAGCGGATCACGCAGGAACAGTTGGAGGAACTGGAAGAAATCGTATTTTTATCCGATTTTCACTATTCCAAAGAAAACTGGGATCAGATACTGGAACTGGATAACCGTTTCCACGAAATGGTATATGAAGCATGCGCAAGCAAAGAACTGACACGTGTGCTTCGGGACTATCATCATTATCTGCAGCGCATCCGTCGGATCACACTGGAAGAGAAAGCACGGGCTCATGCGTCGATCAATGAACACCGGGCAATTGCCGAGGCATTAAAGGCAAGGGATGCCCGGACAGCGGAGGAGTGTGCCAGACTCCATATCCGCAATACGATATCCAACATGGATAAAATCGGTTGGGAAAATCTGATGAAATAAAATAAAGGAGAATGAAGCGATGAGCAAGATTACAATGACAACACCACTGGTAGAGATGGACGGAGATGAAATGACAAGAATTCTCTGGAAAATGATCAAGGATGAGCTGTTACTTCCGTTTATTGATCTGAAAACAGAGTATTATGATCTGGGACTGGAAGAGCGTAACCGGACAAACGATCAGGTAACGGTTGATTCTGCAAATGCAACAAAGAAATACGGTGTTGCTGTAAAATGCGCAACGATCACTCCGAATGCCGCAAGAATGACAGAATATAATTTAAAAGAGATGTGGAAGAGTCCGAACGGAACCATCCGTGCCATGCTTGACGGAACGGTATTTCGTGCGCCGATTGTCGTAAAGGGAATTGAGCCAAATGTTAAGACCTGGGAAAAACCGATCACGATTGCAAGACATGCGTATGGCGATGTGTATAAGGCATCAGAAATGAAGGTTCCGGGACCTGGTAAGGCTGAGCTGGTATTTACTGCAGAGGATGGAACCATCGTGCGTGAGCTGATCCATAATTTTACCGGAGCCGGTGTATTACAGGGACAGCATAACCTGGACGATTCCATTGAAAGCTTTGCACACAGCTGTTTTAAATATGCACTGGATACAAAACAGGATCTGTGGTTTGCAACAAAGGATACCATTTCCAAAAAATATGACCATACCTTTAAGGATATTTTCCAGGATGTATTTGAGAAGAATTACAAGGATGCATTTGAAAAAGCCGGAATTGAGTATTTTTATACTTTGATCGATGATGCGGTTGCACGTGTTATGAAGTCAAAAGGCGGATTTATCTGGGCATGCAAAAACTATGACGGTGATGTTATGAGTGATATGATCAGTTCTGCATTCGGCTCTCTTGCCATGATGACTTCCGTACTTGTATCCCCGCATGGATATTATGAGTATGAAGCTGCACACGGAACCGTTCAGAGACATTATTATAAGCATCTGAAGGGTGAAGAAACTTCCACAAACTCCGTCGCAACCATTTTTGCATGGACAGGAGCACTCAGAAAGCGCGGAGAACTGGATAAAAATCAGGCACTCTGTGAGTTTGCGGATAAACTGGAAGCAGCATGCTTAAAGACCATTGAGTCCGGAAAGATGACAAAGGATCTTGCTTTGATTACGACCATTGAAAATCCGGTGGTATTAAACAGTGAGAATTTTATTAAGGCAATCCGGACAGAACTGGAAGCTTCTCTTTCATAAATAAAAGGATTGGAGGATGAAATTGTGGAAAAGGAAATCTCACAAGCTGTCATCCGTCGTATGCCAAGATATTACCGTTATCTGGGAGAATTGCTGGAGGAAGGCGTTGAGCGCATTTCCTCCAATGATCTGAGTCACCGGATGATGGTGACGGCCTCTCAGATTCGCCAGGATTTGAATAATTTTGGCGGATTTGGACAACAGGGTTACGGATATAATGTGAAATACCTGTATGATGAGATCGGAAAAATACTGGGGTTAAATGAGACCCATAATATTATCATGATCGGTGCCGGAAATCTTGGTCAGGCAATTACAAATTATGTAAAATTTGAACGGTTTGGTTTTATCATTACTGCGTTGTTTGATGTAAAACCATCTTTAAAAGGACAGACCGTTCGTGATATTCCGATTTATATGATGGATGAACTGGATGATTACTGCAAAAAAAATAAAGTAGATATTGCAGCCTTAACACTCCCGAAAGAAAAGGCAGAAGATACCGCACAGCATCTTGTGAATCTGGGAATTCGCGCCATCTGGAATTTTGCCCATGTGGATCTGGATTTAAGTGATAAAAGTGTGGTTGTCGAAAATGTTCATTTGTCGGACAGTCTGATGCAGTTATCATATAATATCGTGAAGAACTCCAAGTAGCACACAAAGAGGTGATACGATGAAGGATGATGAAGAATTTAAAAAAGCGCTGGCAGACAAACAGATGCCGATTCTTGTACTTGATGAGAAGTGGCATCGGCTTTTTGCTGTGCATGGCAAGCCGGACGAAATTCATGAAACGGAAAACGAGCTGAATGCTTTGCTTGCCAGACAGGGAAAACTGAATGAAGAGTTAAAACAGCTGAAAAAAGTAAAAAAGCAGCTGATGGAAAGCATTGTCGCAAACATGGACGGAACTACATCCGAAGATATGGATGCACAGCGGGAAAAAAAGCTGGATGAAGATAAACGTCTGATTGATGAAACCAATCAGAAAATGGAAGAAAATGAGGACGAACTGCTGGAAATTCCACGTCAGATCCGTGATGTCAACCGGAAACTGATGCTTCAGAGCATGGGATATTTTTACGAAAAAATACGTGTCAATAAAAAGGAATCCGATGATATTGATGCCTGGATCAATCAGGTTCGTGTGGATTTAAAGAAAAATATCATCCGTAAGCAGAACCGGGACATCAATAATCGTGAGATTTATGCGTATCTGCATGATATCTTCGGACCATCCACTCTGGATCTGTTCGATATTCACTATGAAGAGGAAACTGCAAAAGAGGACAGCGCACAAAATAAACAAAACGATACGAAAGAATCACAAAAGGAAGAGAAGAAAGAGGAGAATTAGAAATCTTGCGTTATCTTGTATCGGGAAAAGAAATGAAGCTTCTGGATCAGAATACATCGCAGGTGTTTCATGTACCGGAACTGGTATTGATGGAACAGGCATCGATGGCTTTTGTGCAGAAGCTTTTAGTGCTTAAACAAAATAAATTATCGACAGCATTAATTGCCTGTGGAAGCGGAAATAACGGAGGAGACGGACTGGCCATTGCCAGACTTTTACGGGAACAGGGGATTTTTGTATTCGTATGGCTGGCAGGAGAGGAAGAAGGGCATCGGACCAGTTCGTCCTATGATGTTCAAAAACAGATCTGCAGTGCCTATTCCATTCCGGTTGTACAGAAGGAGAAGGTTTCCGCAGGGGAGGCATCCTATGATGTGGTCATTGATGCCCTGTTTGGAACCGGTCTGTCCCGGGAAATATCCGGAGAGCTTGCAAACGATATTGACGTGCTCAATCAATTATCCGGATGGAAAGTTGCCGTGGATATTGCTTCCGGAATCTGTTCCGATGATGGAGCAGTGCTTGGCACGGCTTTTCGTGCAGACGACACAATTACATTTTCATTTGGAAAAAAGGGACAGTATCTGTGGCCGGGCAATGAATATTGCGGAAAGGTACATGTGGTTTCCATGGGAATTACACAGGAGAGCTGGCTGGATCATAAGCCGCATACGGCTGTTCTGGAACCGGAAGACTTAAAAAAACTTCCCTCCCGTATGGCACATACCAATAAAGGTTCGTATGGGAAGTTGCTAATTATTGCCGGAAGTGTTAATATGTCCGGAGCGGCATGCTTTTGTGCAAAAGCTGCATATCGTATGGGAAGTGGCCTGGTGCGGGTATTCACCTGTGAACAAAACCGGCTGATTCTGCAGACAAAGGTTCCGGAAGCTGTTCTTGTTACCGGGCAGGAAAACGAGGAAGAAACTTTGCTGGCAGAACAGCTGCAGTGGGCGGATGCCGTAGTATTTGGCCCGGGAATCGGAACCGGACAGCGTGCACGCCGCATGACATCCACCGTTCTGGCACAATGCCGCGTTCCACTGGTTTTGGACGCCGATGCGTTAAATATCATTGCGGATCAGCCAGAACTTTTAGAACAGGCAAAGACGGACATTATTCTGACACCGCATCCCGGAGAAATGTCCCGGCTGACCAAAAAACCGGTTTCTGAAATTCTGACCACACTGGAGCAATCTGCCGAAACCTTTGCGAAGCGTTTCCATGTGATTTGTGTATTAAAAGATTTTCATACGGTTACTGCCGTTTCGGATGGCATGACGTATGTAAATTTATCGGGAAATAATGGAATGGCAACGGCCGGAAGCGGAGATGTGCTGGCAGGTGTGATCGGTTCCCTTCTTGCCCAGGGAATGAAAGCAGAGGAAGCAGCACCTCTTGGGGTGTATGTGCACGGGCTGGCGGGAGATGCCGCAAAAGAAAAATGTGGAGTCCGGGGAATGATGGCTTCCGATATCATAGAAGGACTCAAAGAGGTAGAAAAATCATGAAAAAAAATCGTGTTTATGCAGGCATTGATTTAGATGCACTGCGCTATAATATGGAATCCATGCATAAAAATATTAAAGAAGGAACCAAAATTGCCGCCGTCATCAAGGCAGATGCTTACGGGCATGGGGCACTGACCGTAGCAAAAACAATCGAGGACCTTCCGTATGTATGGGGATTTGCCGTGGCAACTGCAGATGAAGCGGAGATGCTGATTGCGGATGGGCGAAAGAAACCGATTCTGATCCTTGGAATCAGTTTTCCAGAACATTATGAGCTCATAGTGGAAAAAGAAATACGTCCTGCAATCTGTGAATATGAGTCGGCAAAAGCTCTTTCGGATATCGCTGTCAGAAAAAATAAAACCTGTCATATCCATATTAAAATTGATACCGGAATGAGCCGGATCGGTCTGCAAGTCACAGAGGAGAGTGCCGATCTGGTTGCAAAGATTGCGCAGCTTCCTGGAATTGAGATTGAAGGTATTTTTACACATTTTGCCCAGGCAGATGAGTATGATAAAACTCCAACCAAAAAGCAGATTGCACTTTTTCAGAAGATGATAAGAATGTTAGAGGAACGGAATGTTAAAATACCGATCCATCATTGCTCCAACAGTGCCGGAATTGTAGAAATTCCGGAGGCAAATATGGATATGGTAAGAGCCGGAATCACGCTTTATGGTATGTGGCCATCGGAGGAAGTGGCACACAATATTTCCCTTCATCCGGTGATGTCCTTAAAGAGTCATATCGCTTTTGTCAAGACACTGGGAAAAGGGCGTAAGATCAGTTATGGCGGTATCTATGAGACACCGTCAGAAAAAAGAATTGCAACCATTCCGGTCGGCTATGCGGATGGTTATGCAAGAGGGCTTTCCAATAAAGGCTATGTTCTTATTCACGGGAAGAAGGCTCCGATCTGCGGCAGAGTCTGCATGGACCAGTTTATGGTCGATGTGACCGAAATTCCGGAAGCAAAAGAAGGTGATCCGGTGACCCTTCTCGGAAAAGACGGCAGCGAATGTATCACGATGGAAGAGCTTGGCGAATTATCCGGTCGTTTCAATTATGAATTTGCATGTCTGATCACACCGCGTGTGCCAAGAATCTGTATACAGGAATCATAAGATTACACAGATGTCTCCTTTTTGAATAACATATAGTATGAAATCATCTTTTTGAATACATGTGAGAAATATGGAAATACTTTTAGTATCACAAAGTATGGGGTGAAAACGTATGTTGATTCAAAGAGGAGATGTTTATTATGCAGATCTGCGCCCGGTCGTGGGATCGGAACAGGGAGGCGTCCGGCCGGTTCTTATCATTCAGAACAATATCGGGAACCGGCACAGCCCGACCGTGATCTGTGCGGCGATTACTTCGCAGATGCATAAAGCAAAACTTCCTACACATGTCGAATTAAACTGTGACAAATACGATCTGGCAAAGGATTCTGTCGTTTTGCTGGAACAGTTGCGGACCATTGACAAAAAGCGGCTGAAAGATAAAGTATGTCATCTGGATCATCAGATTCTTTTGAAAATTGACAAAGCACTGGAGATCAGCCTGGAATTGTATACATAACTTGACGGAATACAGTTCCCATGGTATGATTTGGAGTATTATATACATTAAAGGAGAAACGAAATGGACGATAGTGCCAGTTCCGGCAGGACGAATATTTTAAAAAAAATTATAGGATTTTTAAACCCGTCTTCCCATGAGGATGATGTGACCGAAGAAGAGATTATTTCCATGGTAAATGAAGGACACGAACAGGGAGTTCTTCGTGCTTCGGAGGCAGAGATGATTCACAATATTTTTGAATTCGGTGACAAAGAAGCCAAAGATATTATGACACATCGAAAGAATCTGATTGCGATCGATGGGGAACTTTCCTATAATGATGCTGTTCCGTTCATAATTGAAAACAATAAGTCAAGATATCCGGTTTATCTGGAGGACATCGATAATATTATCGGTGTTTTACATATTAAAGACGCATTTGCTTTTGCACAGAAAAATGAGGTATTCCGTACTTCCATCAAAGACATTAAGGGGCTGATCCGGGAGGTGGATTTTGTTCCGGAAACATTAAATATTCATACTCTTTTTCAGAAAATGCAGGCAAAAAAGAGCCATCTGGTCATAGTGGTAGATGAATATGGACAGACATCCGGTGCGGTAGCCATGGAGGATATCCTGGAAGAAATTGTCGGAAACATCGAGGATGAGCATGATGAGGAAGAACAGCTGATTCGCCAGAATACAGATGGAAGTTATACCATGAGCGGGTTCGCAAGTCTTTCGGACGTGGCGGAAACGTTACAGATTCCGGTAAATGATGATGATTTTGACACGCTCAACGGCTTTCTGGTTTCCCTGATGGAAAAAATTCCAAATGATGGTGAAACTGCCAGATTGCAGGCGTACGGATATGAATTTTCCATTCGGAAAGTGAAGGATAAAATGATCCGGGAAGTCCTTGTAAAAAAAGCAGATGCAAAGCATCAGCGGCCGGAGGATGACCCACTTGCGCGAAACGGCAAAGAATGATAGAATAAAATACAGGTAATGCTTCTGTACGAATGACATGAAGTATGGATGGTTACAGGATAGAATACAATTTAGAAAAGAGGATTTTAACAATGTCAGGACATTCCAAATTTGCGAATATCAAGCACAAAAAAGAAAAAAATGATGCAGCAAAGGGAAAGATCTTTACCATGATCGGTAGAGAAATTGCTGTTGCGGTAAAAGAGGGTGGTCCGGATCCGGCAAATAATTTCAAACTTGCACAGGTAATCGCAAAGGCAAAGGCAAACAATATGCCGAATGATACCATCGAGCGCGGTATCAAAAAAGCGGCAGGCGATGGAAACAGTGTTAATTATGAGACAACAACTTATGAGGGATATGGACCAAGCGGCACAGCAATTATTGTAAAGTGCCTGACGGATAATAAGAATCGTACAGCAGCCAATGTGCGTAATGCATTTACCAAGGGACAGGGAAGTATCGGTACACAGGGATGCGTATCCTATATGTTCGATGAAAAAGGACAGATTATCATTGACAAAGAAGAATGTGATATGGATGGTGATGATCTGATGATGCTTGCACTTGATGCAGGTGCAGAAGATTTTTCCGATGCGGATGACAGCTTTGAGATCACTACCGCTCCGGAAGATTTTGATGCGGTACATAAGGCACTTGAAGAGCAGAACATTCCGATGGCATCTGCGGAAGTAACCATGATTCCACAGACATATGTGACGCTGACCGATGAGGCTGATATTACAAATATCGGAAGAATTCTTGATTTCCTGGATGACGATGATGATGTTCAGGAAGTATATCACAACTGGGAAGAGTAAAATTACATACTGTAAAAATGCGTCATACGCAAAACAGGGTTTTAAATTAGGAGGCAGGTATGAAGAAAATCTTATTTGCAGCATCAGAATGTGTTCCTTTTATTAAAACAGGAGGACTTGCTGATGTATGTGGGGCTTTGCCTAAAACATTTGATCATAAGGATTGGGATGTGCGTGTTGTTATTCCGAATTACAGCTGTATTCCGGAAAAATACCGCAGTCAGTTTGAGTATGTGACCCATTTTTATATGGCATGCGGTTCTTATATTCCAAGTAAATATGTAGGGGTTTTACAATATAAACTGGATGGAGTCACCTATTATTTCATTGATAATCAGGAGTATTTTAACTGTTTCGTACCGTATGGAGATATGCGCTATGATATTGAAAAATTCACGTTCTTCGACAAAGCGGTATTGTCCATGCTTCCGCTGATCGGTTTCCGCCCGGATATCATTCACTGTCATGACTGGCAGGCCGGACTGATTCCTGTTTATTTAAAGAACGAATTTCAGGCAGATTCTTTCTTCTGGGGCATCCGGTCGATTATGACCATACATAATCTGAAGTTCCAGGGAATCTGGGATGTAAAAACCATGCAGGGACTTACGGGATTCTCAAGTGATCTGTTTGTTCCGGATAAGCTGGAATTTAATAAAGATGCAAATATGTTAAAGGGCGGACTTGTTTATGCAGATTATATTACTACCGTCAGTGATACCTATGCGCAGGAGATTCAGACAGAATATTACGGCGAGGGATTAAATGGCCTGTTGTCTGCACGTCATTTTGACATGCAGGGAATTGTAAACGGAATTGATTATACGACTTACAATCCACAGACCGATTCCAAGATTTACATGAATTATGATGCGTCCAACTTCCGGAAAAAGAAGTATGTGAACAAAGAACGGCTGCAGGAAGAACTTGGTCTGGAAGTAGATAAGAAGAAATACATGATCGGACTCATTTCCCGTCTGACCGATCAAAAGGGGCTGGATCTGATCAATGCCGTCATGGACGGACTGGTAGATGAATTTACCCAGCTGGTAGTTATCGGAACCGGGGAACCACAGTATGAGAATATGTTCCGGCACTACGCATGGAAATATCCGAACCGGGTTTCTGCAAATATCTGTTACTCTGATGATCTGGCACACAAGCTTTATGCGGCAGCGGATGCGTTCTTAATGCCTTCCCGCTTTGAGCCGTGTGGTCTGACACAGATGATTTCTTTCCGGTATGGAACCGTCCCGATTGTAAGAGAAACCGGAGGATTAAAAGACACGGTTCAGGCTTACAATGAATATGATAACAGTGGAGATGGATTCTCCTTTACAAATTACAACGCTGACGAAATGCTGCAGGTGATTAATTATTCCAAGCATATTTTCTATGACCGCAAGCGCCAGTGGAACCAGATGGTAGACCGTGGAATGGCAAATGATTTTTCATGGAATGCGTCAAAATTCCGCTATGAGGGACTGTATAATTATCTTCTCGGTGAATAAAACAGAAAATAATTCATAAGATAAGAACGGATACATTTGTATCCGTTCTTATTTTTATGAATGGCAAAGGTGAAAAACAATGGGAGATACCAAAAAAGAAAATGATAACATTATGGAATTCGGACAGGCAATTTTACATGCAGACCGGAGAAATACAACCATTTATCTGTTATCAATTATCGGGGAAATCGAAGGACACGAATGTCTTCCGTCAACTTCAAAAACGACAAAATATGAACATGTCCTGCCACGTCTGGCAGCGATTGAGGACGATGAGAGTGTAAATGGCGTTTTGTTATTGCTCAATACCATGGGTGGAGATGTGGAGAGCGGACTTGCGATTGCGGAAATGGTCGCGTCGCTTTCGAAACCTACCGTTTCTTTAGTGCTTGGTGGGAGCCATTCCATCGGTGTTCCGCTGGCCGTTTCCACAGATTATTCTTTTATTGTTCCGAGCGGAACCATGGTGATCCATCCGGTACGGATGAGTGGAACCGTGATCGGGGCAAAACAGACATATGATTACTTTAAACAGATGCAGGATCGGATTGCCGGATTCGTGGCTTCCCATTGTCACGTTTCGGAGGAACGGATGACAGAAATGATGATGAATACGCAGATGCTGACCAAGGATCTCGGCACGATTCTTGTCGGGAAACAGGCAGTGTCTGAAGGCATTATTGATGCTGTCGGGGGAATTTCGGATGCATTTGCAAAGCTGTATCAGCTGATAGGGGAAAATAGTTAAAAATAATTAAAAAAGCTGATGGGTGACATTCTGGTGTAAATATGATAAAATAAAAAGAGTTTTGTATGAAGGAGTGTGTCCAATGGCTGCGGGAAACCGTAAATCATCAAATAAAAGAAAAACACAGACAAAAAAAGAGCGTATGGCGGAAATGGAGAAAGCACAGGCATTTCGCGTGGAAGTAACGTTGTGGATTGTTGTTGCAGCTGCGCTGCTGCTTTTTATCAGTAATCTGGGATTCGGAGGAGCCGTTGGCAAAACCGTCAGCGGCTTTCTTTTTGGTATGTTCGGACTTATGGCATATGTTCTTCCGGTGCTGCTTCTTGTGGGCAGTTTTTTTGCGGTATCGAATCGTGGAAATAAGCTGGCAGCCGTAAAATTGATTGCGGCAATTGTATTTTTGGTCTTTTTGTGTACATTTATGGGACTGGCCATGAATGGAAACGACCAGGTCCATCCACTTGACGCATATACATATTGTGCAGAACGGCATACCGGTGGCGGCATCATCGGCGGATGTCTGGCTTATTACATGTGTCAGGCATTTGGACTGATCGGGTCTTTTATTATTGACATTATCGTGCTGATCGTCTGTATGGTACTGATTACAGAGCGTTCGGCATTGCGTGGAATGCAAAAAGGCGGCAAAAAGGTCTATGAATCCGCAAAGGAAAGCAATGAAAAGTATCGGGAATACAGGGAATACCGTGCACAGGAGCGGAAAGAACGCCGCATGGATCATAAAGTGTCCGGAGTATCCATCGATACACGGATTGAAGAAAAAGGCAAAAAAAATAAAAAGAGAAAATCGGATGAAATGGGAGAACTGTCGGCACCTGCATTTGATATGATGCCGGATACCACAGTATCTCCGATGCCGAAAAAAATTTCTTCTCCGGCACCAGTGGCGGTTTTAGAAGAACCCGCGGCAGAAATACAGCCGGAGATTTCGGGGGATTTTATGCCGGATACTTTTCCACCAGAACCGTCGCAGGCGGCACCGGTTCCGGAACATATTGCAGGATTGGCACCGGCCAAAGACGTATTAAAGCCGGCAGAAAAAACACAAAAAAAGAAAAACGAACAGGAAATCCAAAACGAAGTACAGAAAGTAGCACAGGAAATGGAGACGTCGGGTTTGGAACACAAACCGGACAAAGCATATGTTTTTCCATCCATAGATCTGTTGAAAAAGGGAGAAGGGAAAAAGTCTGCCAATACTGAACATCAGTTGCGGGAAACTGCGGATAAGCTGCAACAGACGTTAAAGAACTTCGGGGTCAATGTCACCGTTACCAACATCAGCTGCGGACCGGCAGTGACAAGATATGAAATTCAGCCGGAAATGGGTGTGAAGGTGAGCAAGATTGTCGGGCTGACCGACGATATCAAACTCAATCTGGCAGCTGCGGATATCCGTATCGAGGCGCCGATTCCGGGAAAAGCAGCGGTAGGAATTGAAGTTCCGAACAAAGAAAATGTTATGGTTGCTTTTCGTGACCTGATCGAATCGCCGGAATTTCAGACGGCAAAGTCCAAGATCAGTTTTGCAGTTGGAAAAGATATTTCCGGGAAAACAAAAGTAACCGATATTGCAAAGATGCCGCATCTGCTGATCGCCGGTGCAACCGGCTCGGGTAAATCCGTCTGCATCAATACGATTATCATGAGTATTTTATATAAGGCGAGACCGGATGAAGTAAAGCTGATCATGATTGATCCGAAAGTAGTAGAGTTAAGTGTCTACAACGGAATTCCGCACCTGATGATTCCGGTTGTAACCGATCCGAAAAAAGCATCTGGTGCTTTGCACTGGGCAGTTGCGGAAATGACGGAACGATATGAAAAATTTGCGGAGGCAAATGTGCGTGAAATCAATGGATACAACGCAAAGGTAGATTCCATTGAAGTACCGGAAGGGCAGGAGCGCCCGCAAAAGATGCCACAGATTGTGATCATTGTGGACGAGCTTGCAGATCTTATGATGGTAGCTTCCAATGACGTGGAAGAGGCCATCTGCCGGCTGGCACAGCTGGCACGAGCGGCGGGGATTCATCTGGTGATTGCAACCCAGCGTCCATCGGTGAATGTCATCACCGGTCTGATCAAAGCAAATATGCCGAGCCGGATTGCATTTTCGGTGACTTCGGGTACGGATTCCCGAACGATTCTGGATATGAATGGCGCAGAAAAGCTTCTTGGAAAAGGAGATATGCTGTTCCACCCGCAGGGGGCACCGAAACCGATTCGTGTACAGGGAGCATTTGTTTCCGATAAAGAAGTTTCCGATGTTGTGGAATTTATCAAAGAACAAAATGAAACTGCATCGTATAACGAAGAAATTGTACAGAAAGTGGACAGTATGCAGGCATCATCCGGCGGTACCACCGTGTCTATCTCCGATGCGGATGCGCAGGATGACGGCAGGGATGCATATTTTGATGAAGCAGCACAGATTATCGTAGATAAGGAAAAAGCATCCATAGGTATGCTGCAGAGATATTTAAAAGTGGGATTCAACCGTGCTGCCCGTATTATGGACCAGTTGGAAGAAGCTGGTATCGTTGGACCGGAGGAAGGAACGAAACCGCGGAAAGTTCTGATGACTTCCGAAGAATTACAGGCAGTAAAAGAGGATTTATAAAAAACATTTCAGGAGGAGAAAATTATGAAGACTGATATTCAAATTGCACAGGAAGCAACATTGCAGCCAATCAAAGAGGTAGCCGCAACAATTGGAATTGAAGAAGAAGATCTGGAATTGTACGGAAAGTACAAAGCGAAGATTTCCGATGAACTGATTGCACGAAGCCACAACAATCCGGACGGAAAACTGATTCTGGTGACCGCCATCAATCCAACACCAGCAGGAGAAGGAAAAACGACAGTCACCGTGGGATTGGGTCAGGCATTTGCAAAACTTGGGAAAAAAGCAATGATTGCGTTGCGTGAGCCTTCCCTTGGACCATGTTTCGGAATTAAAGGCGGTGCCGCAGGTGGCGGATATTCCCAGGTTGTTCCGATGGAGGATTTAAATCTTCATTTTACAGGGGATTTTCATGCAATTACTTCTGCAAATAATCTGCTGGCAGCTCTTTTGGACAACCATATCCAGCAGGGAAATACGCTTGGGATTGATCCAAGACAGGTGGTATGGAAACGCTGTCTGGATATGAATGACCGTGTCCTTCGTAATGTGGTTGTGGGACTTGGAAATAAAATGGACGGAATGGTGCGTGAGGATCATTTCGTAATCACGGTAGCATCCGAAATTATGGCGATTTTATGCCTTGCCGAAGATATGAAAGATTTAAAGAGACGTCTGGGACGGATTATCGTGGCATATACGTTTGACGGCAAGCCGGTAACTGCAGAAGATCTGCAAGCAGTCGGATCTATGGCAGCTCTGTTAAAAGATGCGTTAAAGCCGAATCTGATCCAGACACTGGAGCATACACCGGCGCTCGTTCACGGAGGACCATTTGCCAATATCGCACATGGATGTAACAGCGTGCGTGCTACCACAACTGCTTTAAAACTTGCCGATTATGTAATTACCGAGGCAGGATTCGGTGCGGATTTAGGTGCGGAAAAATTCTTTGATATCAAGTGCCGGAAGGCAGGGCTTCATCCGGATGCAGTGGTACTCGTTGCAACGATCCGTGCATTAAAATACAATGGCGGAGTTCCGAAGGATGAATTATCCAATGAAAACCTTGAGGCATTAAAGAAAGGAATTGTCAATCTGGAGAAACATATTGAAAACCTTCAGAAATTCGGTGTGCCGGTCGTTGTCACATTGAATGCATTTGTTTCGGATACAGAGGCAGAAACCGCTTATGTAGAACAGTTCTGCAAAGAGCATGACTGTGAATTTGCTCTGGCAAAAGTATGGGAAAAAGGCGGAGAGGGCGGAATTGCTCTGGCAAACAAAATTCTCGAGACACTTGAAAAGAAAGAAAGCCATTTTCATACACTCTACAGTGATGATCTTGGACTGAAAGAAAAGATCGAGACTGTTGCAAAAGAAATTTACGGTGCCGATGGAGTTACCTATTCTCCGGCAGCGGAGCGGGAACTGAAACGAATTACGGATCTGGGTATGGCAAACTTCCCGGTATGTATGGCAAAAACACAGTATTCCCTGTCGGATGATGCGAAGAAACTCGGAAGACCGACCGGGTTTAAGATCAATGTCCGGGAAGTATATGTTTCTGCCGGTGCCGGCTTTGTCGTTGCTGTCAACGGTTCGATCATGACGCTTCCGGGTCTGCCAAAGAAACCGGCAGCTTACGGAATTGATGTCAATGATGACGGTGTAATCACAGGATTGTTCTAAGGAGATAAGGACATGGCAAAGATCATAGATGGAAAGAAGATTTCAGCGGAAATCAAAGAAGAATTAAAGACAGAAGTTGCAGCATATGCGGCACAGGGGAAAAAATGTGCACTTGCTGTCATTCAGGTGGGCGCAGATCCGGCATCCAGCGTATATGTCAGAAATAAAAAGAAAGCCTGTGCATATATTGGAATAGAGTCGCTTTCGTATGAACTTCCAGAAGAAACCACGGAAGAGGAACTGCTTGCATTGATTCAGAAACTGAATGACAATCCAGATGTTCATGGAATTCTGTGCCAGCTTCCACTCCCGAAACATATCTGCGAAGACCATGTGATCCAGGCAATTGATCCGCAAAAAGATGTCGATGGTTTTCATCCGCAGAATGTCGGTGCACTTGTGGTTGGGAAAAAAGGATTTGTCTCCTGCACGCCCGCCGGTATTATCCAGCTGTTAAAACGCAGCAATATTGAAATTGCCGGAAAGCACTGTGTGGTAATCGGAAGAAGCAACATTGTCGGAAAACCGATGGCGCTTCTGATGCTTCGGGAAAATGCAACGGTTACGATCTGTCATTCACGGACCGAAAATCTCAAAGAAATCTGCAAAGAGGCGGATATTCTGATTGTGGCCATTGGAAAACCACGTTATATCGGTGCCGATTATATCAAAGAAGGAGCGGTTGTCATCGATGTCGGAATTCACAGAAATGAAGAAAATAAGCTGTGCGGGGATGTCCGTTTCGAAGAGGCAGAGCAGATCGCTTCTTATATTACACCGGTTCCGGGTGGTGTTGGACCGATGACAATTGCGATGCTCATGCATAACTGTGTAGATGCCATGAAACTTTATTCATAAAACAGATAGGGGATAGATGATGAAGTGTATTTATTGCGGTGAGGAATTAAAAGAGGGGAGTCTGTACTGTCCAAAATGCGGGAAAGCCGTACAGATTGTGCCGGACTACAATATTTACGATGATGATTATCTGAATCAGGTTCTTACGGAAGAATCCCAAAAGATTTCAGGTTCCAGACCGGACAGAAATAAAAAACCGGCACCTGCAGAGACAAAACATCCGGGGAAAAAACACCTCGACCCACGCCAGAAAAAAATTATCTTCCTGGTTCTCGGAATCGTATGCGTGCTTATTTTTGCCCTGTTAATTCTTGGAGCAGCAATCCGTTCCAATCATGCCAATTCCTTCGATTACCAGGTGGGACTGGCAGAGAAAGCACAAAAAGCCGGAGATCCCAAAAATGCAATTGCCTGCTATGAAAATGCATTGGCATTGGATAAAAACAGTATTGAAGTCCGGCTGGCTCTGGCAAAACTGTATACCGAAGAAAACGATTATGATTCGGCACTTGTTTTATATCAGGAAGTGATCCGTGCGGACAGGAAAAATCGTCAGGCATGCAAAGGACTGATTGCCATTTATGAGAAGCAGAACAATACCGATGCCATACTTTCTCTCTCCGAGGCTGTGGATGACAGTCTGAAAGATCTTTTCGCCGATTATCAGGTAGAGGGACCACAGTTCAGTTTAAAGAGCGGAAGTTTTGAAAATGCCCAGATACTACAGATGCTTTCCACAAAAGGCTATGAAATTTATTATACGGTAGACGGGTCAGATCCAAAAGAACGCGGATTGCGATACACAGAACCTGTGAAACTGGATGAAAATAATAAAACCTATACCGTAAAAGCGGTATGTAAAAACGAAAAGGGAGTTTACAGTGAGGTAACAGAGGCAAGCTATAAAATTTTAATCCCGGCACCGGATGAACCGATTGTTTCTCCGGACGGTGGAGATTTCGGCGTGGAAACTTCCGTAACGATTACCGTTCCGGGCGGCTGCAGTGCTTACTATACCTGGGACGGAAGTACGCCGACTGCTGCCAGTCATCTTTATACGCAGCCGATCAAAGTTCCGGAAGGAAACAATATTCTTTCGGTTGTGATCATTGATCATACGACGAAATTAAGTTCGGATGTATATAGAGGAAATTTTATTTATTATTCACAGGACTATACAGCAGAAGATGATATAGATGATCCTGCAGACAATGCAGAAGAATAAAATAATATAGAAATTGTTAAAAATCAAACAGGGAGTGTGATTGCCGATGCTTTATAACTGCATGGACATATCAACACTCCCTGTTGTGGAAGAGGTGGTTTAATCTTCCAGAAATTCAATCTCATCTTTTGCCATATGGCTGATTCTTGCAAGGGGATACACATCAAATCCCTGAGAAACCAGTTTTTCATGTCCCGGCTGAAATGCTTTTTCGATCAGGACACCTACACCTGCAATGGTAGCGTGCGCTTTGCGGATCAGACGGATGGCTCCGGTAGCTGCTTCTCCGTTTGCCAGAAAATCATCAATGATCAGGACATGATCTTTTTCTGAGACAAACTTAGAAGAAAGCGTCAGTTCATAACTTGTTCCTTTGGTAAAGGAAGTGACCTCTGTCTGGAACAGATTGTCGTTTAAAATCTTAGAAGGCTGTTTTTTTAAGATAATCATAGGAAGACCCATGCACATAGCTGTCATAAGAGCCGGAGCAATGCCGGAACTTTCAATGGTTGCAACCTTTGTGATGCCCTGATCTTTGAAGTGTTCCGCAAAAGCTTCCCCGATGTGCTGCATCAGTACCGGATCTACCTGATGATTGATAAAACTGTCTACTTTTAAGATATCTTCATTGACAGCAATTCCATCTTTTTTAATTCTTTCCTGTAATTCTTTCAATTTCGTTACCTCTCTTGTATTTGTTGATTACAGTATATCATTTTTCACTACAAATTTACAGAGAAATATAGTAAAATAACAACATGAAAATAACAATTATTTGCGTAGGCAAAATAAAGGAAAAATTTTATACGGAAGCCGTCAGGGAATATTCCAAACGGCTCAGCCGCTACTGTACGTTATCCATTACGGAGGTGGCGGATGAAAAGACAAAAGAACAGGCAAGCGAAACCGAAATTGCCATGGTCAAAGACCGGGAAGGGGAGCGTATTTTAAAATCCATCCGCCCGGACGGCTATGTGATTGCGCTGGCGATCGATGGAGAACAGCCGGATTCGATAGAACTTTCCCGTGAAATTGAAAAACTCGGGCTTGGCGGAGTCAGCCATATTTATTTTGTAATCGGAGGATCTCTTGGATTATCCGACAAGGTTCTTAAGCGGGCAGATGCACGACTCAGCTTTTCGAAGATGACATTCCCCCATCAGCTGATGCGTGTGATTCTGCTGGAACAGATTTATCGTTCTTACCGTATCATGCATCACGAACCATATCATAAATAAAGAAGAAAGGATCATTTGGTATGCAAAAAGCAATACGTCTGGTTACCCGGTTTTTAGCCAAATGCCAGAAAGACAAAATAAATGCTTATTCCGCACAGATCGCTTTTTTTATTATTTTATCCATCATTCCGTTTCTTATGGTGTTTTCTTCCATGCTTCAATATACCAGTATCACGGAGGATATGGTATTTGAAATCATAGAAAGAGTCATGCCGCAGTATGTTGCTCCGTTTCTGGTTACCCTTGTAAAAGAAATCTATACAAGATCCATGGGAATCATTTCGGTCACGGCAATTATTGCCATATGGTCTGCCGCAAAAGGCATTCAGTATATGGCAGATGGTCTGAATGCGGTTCACGAATTAAAAGAGACAAGAAACTGGTTTGTACTCCGATTCTGGGCGGTTATTTATACCATTGTTTTTCTGGTTGCGATTGTATTTACGCTTGTTGTGCTGGTTTTTGGAAACAGTCTGCGGCATTTAGCGGCAGATTATCTTCCGTTTATTGCACATCTCGTAAAAATAATAATCAAATTCCGGGGGCTTATCATGTTACTTCTTCTGATCCTGTTTTTTGACGTGATTTTTACCGCACTTCCGAATACAAAGCTTACCTTTAAAAGCCAGCTTCCTGGAGCCACGGCATGTGCAGCTGCATGGTATGTTTTTTCCTTCGGGCTTTCCATCTATGTTGATTATTTTAATGGATTTTCCATGTATGGAAGCCTGACAACCATTGCCCTGATCATGCTCTGGCTGTATTTTTGTATGTATATTATGATGATGACCGTAGAATTTAATGTATTTTTGGAAGCGTACCGAAACGGATCCCTGAATTTAGAGACATAGGACGGGTTCGCTTTTCATATAGTGAAGTATGAAAAGCCATTCGAATCAAACCAGACACAAAATAAAACAGGAGCATCTCGTAGAACAAATGGAACTGCCAAAAGACATTTTCCTGGGGATGCCGCTTCTTTCCATGGAAGGAAACCGTACACTTTGTATCGTTAACCACCGTGGAATTATAAAATACTGTCCGGAGGTGATCGGAATTGCAACACAATCCTATCATATCCGGATCGTCGGAAGGAGTCTGTCCATCCGGAAATATTCGGCGGATCTTATCGAAATTTCCGGATATATGCAGGAGATCACATTTCTGCCATGATAGAAAGGTTTCTTCGATTCGTCAATGGCAGTCTTTTGGTTTGTGCATGCGGAAGCAACATTTCCCGTTTTTTAAATTTATGTGCACGTCACGAAATTATGTTCTGGAAGATACAGCCGGATTCTCCGACGCAGGTTTCTTTTTATATCCGGTTGCAAGATCTGTATGAACTGCGTCCATATCTGCGGAAAACAAAAACGAGAATCCACATCAGAAAAAGGATCGGCTTTCCGTTTTTCTGGCAGAAATACCGCGCAAGAAAACTTGGAATTTTTGTTCTTTTGTGTGTCATGGCAGGAGTCTGGGTGCTCAGTACGAGAATCTGGAGAATTGAAATCAAAGGGAATTCCTCTCTGGGAGAAGACGCCATTCTGGAATATTTAAGTGCACACAACGTTACCTATGGCATGCCGGCAAAGGAAATCGACAATGATGCACTGGAGCTGTCCCTGCGTCAGGACTTGGAACCGGTGATCTGGGCAAGTGTATACGAAACGGGAACCCGGCTGGTTGTACAGATACAGGAGAAAATTTCTTCTCACGAGGAAACGAAAGAAACAGAGGGCACCTGTATGGATCTGGCGGCATCTGCGGATGCTACGATTGCATCGGTCATTACAAGGAGCGGGCTTGCCAAAGTGAAAAAGGGTGATAAAGTGAAAAAAGGCGATGTGCTGGTCTGTGGACGGCAGGAAATTCTGGATGATAACGGTCAAGTGCGGGAATACTATTATAAAAGCGCCGATGCCGATGTATATGGATATACGATGCATCCCTATGAGGACTGGATTTCTTCCAAAATGACAGAAAAAAAAGAAACCGGTAATAAACACAAACGATATTTTCTACAGGTTCTGAATTGGCGTCTGGTAACTCCAGCTTTGCATGCGGAGTATGCATCGGAGCGTTCTGTAACGGATACCCGGCAGTTTTGCCTGCAGGACAGTTTTTATCTTCCGGTTTATTTTGGAGAAATCACAACGTCTGAGCTGCAGGAAAAGACCGTTATGCTGACAAAAGAACAGGTAAAACAGCTTGCCTTGACACATTTTTCACAATTTCTTTCGGAATTGGAAGAAAATGGGGTGCGAATTGTCGACAAAAATGTTATGATTGAACAGATAGATAAAAACTATCATATCTATGGTCAGGTAAAGGGGTGTGAAAAAATCACAACTTTAGTACCAACCGAAATGAAACGAGAGGAACCTGTAAATGAGTCTGAATGAAGTATCGCTCCGGATACCAACGGAACATATGGCAAATGTCTTCGGACAGTTTGATGCCAATATCAAAAAAATAGAACGAACACTGGGTGTAACGGTTGTTGTACGCGATGATCAGTTGAAAATTATCGGTACTCCATCTGCCACAAGCGGCGCACAGGAAGTGTTTGAACAGTTGTATGAGCTTGCAAAACGGGGAAATGTTATCAGCGAACAGAATGTAAACTACGCACTTGCTCTTTTGCAGGAACACAAAGGGTCTGAGATGGTAGAGATTGATAAAGATGTGATCTGTCATACCATACAGGGAAAACCGGTAAAGCCTAAAACACTCGGGCAGAAGGATTATGTAGATAATATCCGTAAAAAAATGATTGTTTTCGGGATGGGTCCTGCCGGAACCGGAAAAACATATCTGGCCATGGCCATGGCGATCACTGCGTTTAAGAATGAAGAAGTGGGACGCATCATTCTGACACGTCCGGCAATTGAAGCGGGAGAAAAACTCGGATTTCTTCCGGGAGATCTGCAGAGCAAAGTAGATCCGTATCTGCGCCCTTTATACGATGCCCTGTATCAGATTATGGGTGCGGAGTCATTTCAGAAAAATATGGAAAAAGGTCTGATTGAGGTTGCACCGCTGGCTTATATGCGTGGACGGACACTCGACAACGCATTTATTATTCTGGATGAGGCACAGAACACCACACCGGCACAGATGAAAATGTTTCTGACACGTATCGGCTTCGGCTCGAAAGCTGTGATTACCGGAGATGCCACGCAAAAAGATCTGGCCCCGGGAAGTAAATCCGGGCTGGATGTAGCACTTCGGGTTTTGAAAAAAGTGGAAGAAATCGGAATCTGTAAATTAACAAGCAAAGATGTCGTCAGACATCCGCTGGTACAAAAGATTGTACAGGCTTATGATGATTATGAGTCCAGACAGAGCAGCCGGAGTGCGCGTAAGTCTGCCAGACAGGAGAAAAAATGAAACCCAAAGAGACAATAAACCTCTATCGCGTCATATCGCTTCTGGTGATCGCGCTTGTCACTTTTGGAGTGATGGGCGGGTTATGTGCCAAAAGCCACCTGTATCCGGATGAATGGCTCAGTATGTTTTTCCTGACCCTGATTTTTCTTCTGGTCTGCATGTTTGAACTGGAATATGAACGAAAGCAGAAAGGAATATCGGCAAACACACAGACAACCTTTATCCGTCTTTCCGTTACCTATACGGTCAGTGGGGGATTGATCTATGCGATCAGTTATCTTCCGGAATTTTACCGTCCGGTGATGATCCCGGTGATTCTGCTCACCGCAGTGTCAAATTCCATGGTGGCGGTGTCTTTTGGATTGTTTTTTGATCTGGTGCTGGCACTGACTGTCGGGGGAAGTTTTTATGCCCTTGCTGCTTATATGATGCTTACAATGCTTGCTGCTGTACTGGCACAGGCATTAAAAGAAAAAAAATACCGTATGGGTGTATCCCTTCTGACTTTCTTTTTCAGTCTGATGATTCCGGAACTGTTTTCCTATTTATCAACGAAAGAAATGCAGAAATATTCGCTGCTTTATGCTTTTGGAACAGCATTCCTGACTTTTCTGACAGCAGCTTTTCTGTTTCACCGGTTGCTTCATGAAGCGGATCAGGAAATTGAAAACCATCTGCTGGATATCGTGTCCGAGGATTATTCGGAGGTAAAAGCCCTCAAGGATTTTTCCATGGTGGAATACCGCCATGCAGTGAAAGTTTCAGACATTGCCTGCCGCTGTGCAAAAGAAGTGGGATACCGGGCGAACTTATGTCTTGCCGGCGGTTTTTATTACCGTATGGGGCGCTGGATCGGGGAGCCATATATCAAAAATGCGGTCAATAAGGCAGAATCCTTATGTTTTCCGGCGGAGCTGATCTCCATTCTGGCAGAATACTATGGAGAAGAGCAGCTTCCATCTTCACCGGAATCCGCTCTGGTGCATATGGTGGATGCGGTTGTGATCCGTCTGGAAGCGATGGAACAAAATGTGGGACAAAGTGTCTGGAACCGTGATATTGTAATTTATCAGACCGTGAATGATTTTTCCTCAAGTGAAATTTATGACCATTCCGGAATGAGTATGAACCAGTTTTTAAAGATTCGTGAATTTCTTGCAAAGGAGGAATTACTTCGTTGAGTTTTTATTTAGAAGAAACATGTAACATACCGTTTGATTTTGCATATGCTAAGCTTGCAGAGGATGTGATTGCCTTTTGTCTGTCCCATGAGAATTTTCCTTATGAAGCAGAAGTCAATCTGACACTTACAGACAATGAAGAAATCCATCGGATCAATCTGGAATACCGCCAGATCGACCGTCCGACGGATGTTCTTTCTTTCCCGATGCTTTCTTATGAGAAAGCCGGAGATTTTTCTTTTCTGGAAGAGGAGAGTGAAGATGATTTTAATCCGGATACGGGAGAAGTCATGCTTGGAGATATTATTATATCAGTCGATAAAGTGTTAGAACAGGCACAAAGTTACGGACACAGTCCGAAGCGTGAATTTGCATTTCTGATTGTACACAGCATGCTTCATCTGTTTGGTTATGACCACATTGATCCGAAAGATGCGGCCATCATGGAACCCAAACAAAAACAGATACTCGAAGAGATGCATATCGTAAGAGATTAAAGAATGGATGTGTTTTATGAAAAAGAGATGGAAAATGATAGGCGTTGTCTGTGCGATTGCCATTTTATCCGCCGGATGCAAAAGTAAAGAATCGGAAGCTCCCACACCTTCATCCACACAGGATGTACCTGCAGAAACTGCCGAAACAGAATATCAGCCGGAACCGGTGGAAACCCACGAAGGAGAAGTCCGAAGTTTCTATACGGGAGAGTGGATGGATGAAAAAAAAGCAAAGAATCGTCCGATTGCCGTCATGACAGAAAACACACACGTAACCCTTCCACAGTATGGAATCGGAAATGCGGATATTATCTATGAATGTCCGGTGGAAGGCGGCATTACCCGGCTGATGACAATTTATCAGGATTATGCTTCCCTCAAAAAAGTGGGAAATGTGCGAAGCTGTCGTCTGTATTACGTATACTTTGCCAAAGAATTTCAGGCGGTTTATTTTCATGCAGGCGAAAGTAAATATGCACTTGATGTTTTAAATAGTTCATTCATTGACAATGTGGATGGAATTACGGGAAAAGGCGGAGCCTTTTATTACCGGGACAATAGCCGCAGGGCACCGCACAATCTGTATACAACCGGAGAAAATTTAGTGTCTGCCATAAAATCATACGGGTATGATACAAAGCTTCCGGAAAATTATACATCGCATTATCGTTTTACAACAGAAGATTCCCAAAATCTGCTGGATCAGGGAGAAGTTGCAAAAAAAGTATCCTTATACTATGTTGACGCGAAGCCCTGGTTTGTATACAATGAAACGGATGGCCTGTATTACCGCTATGAATTTAGTGATAAACAGATTGACGGTTCTACCGGAGAACAGCTTGCTGTGAAAAATATTATTTTACAGAATTGTTACAGCAGCCTGAAAGATTCCAAAAACGGAACTTTAGATATCGACTATCTTTCCGGTGGATCAGGAATGTACATCACAAACGGAAAAGCTGTCCCGATTACATGGAAAAGAGCATCCGCAAATGATATTACACATTATTATACACAGGATGGTCAGGAAATTATTTTAAATCCCGGAAAGACATGGGTAGAGATCGTCGAAAACAGCCGTGCATCCCAAAATAAAATCAGCGCGGAATAAAAGAAACAAAAGCATTGAGGTTAGAAGATGGGTAAATCAAAGAATAACGGAACAAATTTTCTGGTTCAGGGATCAATTCTTGCGGTCGCGTCAATTATAAGCAGAATCATCGGACTGGTGTATCGTATTCCATTGAACAATATTCTGGGCGATGTAGGAATCAGTTATTATGCATGTGCATTTGACGTGTACAACGTAATTTTGATTATTTCATCCTACAGTCTGCCACAGGCAGTGTCAAAGACGGTTTCCGCAAAAGCGGCCAAAGGGCGGTACCGGTCGGTATATCAGGTATTAAAAGGTGCACTTCTTTTTGCGCTGGTATCGGGATTTGTGGCATCGCTTGTCGTATTTTTCGGAGCCGAATTTTTTACCGGAACACTCTTAAAAACACCATACAGTGTGTTTGCACTTAAAATCTTAGGACCGGCACTGGTTGTTGTTGCGGTTCTTGGCGTTTTGCGTGGATTTTTCCAGGGACTTGGCACGATGATGCCAAGTGCCATTTCACAGATCATTGAACAGATTGTTAATGCCATCATCAGTGTATGGGCAGCTTATGTTCTGTATCGCTACGGAACAAAGATCGGAGCAGTTCTCGGTGATGCCGAACATTACGGGCCTGCATACGGTGCAGCCGGAGGCACATTGGGAACGAACCTTGGATCTGTCGCTGCGCTGATTTTTGTACTTTTCGTATTTTTTGCTTATATGCATGTCTTTAAGCGAAGAATGAAACGGGAAAAAGGCGTTAAGGTAGAGCCATTTGCCTATACCATGAAGATCCTCATTATCACAATTGTTCCGGTTCTTTTAAGTACAACTGTTTACAATATCAGCAGTATCATTGACCAGAGTATTTTCAAAAATGTTGCGTTATTGCAGGGATACTCTGAAAACAAGATTGATGTATGGTGGGGCGTTTTTTCCGGAAAATATAAACTGCTGATCAATGTTCCGATTTCCATTGCCTCCGCGATGGCTGCCTCCTCCGTGCCGACACTGACGATGTCCTTTGCACAGAAAGATATGAAAAAAGTCAGGGAACAGATCAATTCTGCCATGCGTTTTATCATGGTGATTTCTTTCCCTTGTGCCATAGGACTTGCTGTATTGGGAGAGCCGATCTGTCGTCTGCTTTTCCCGGGAACGGCACAGACGGCACCTATGGCAGGTACCATGATGTGGGTTGGGGCAATGGCGGTTGTGTTTTATGCAATGTCTACGCTTTCAAACGGACTGCTGCAGGGCATTGACCGGTTAAAGATTCCGGTTATCAATGCAGCGGTTTCGCTTGTCGCTCATGTGATCGTACTGATTATACTGATGCTGTTTTTCCGCATGAATATCTATGCGGTCATTATCGCAAATATGTTCTTTGCGTTTTTAATGTGTATTATGAATGCGCTGGCAATACGAAAATACAGCGGCTATCATCAGGAAATTCACAAAACATTTATTGTGCCGGGAATTTCCTCGGCTATTATGGGAATTATTACCTATATCGTCTATCATGGCAGCTATGCGGTCTTAAAAATCAATGCGGTATCTGCCATGCTTGCAATTCTTGCAGCGGTTATCGTATATGCAGTTGTCTTACTGTTACTGCACGGACTGACCGAAGAGGAGATTAAAAAATTCCCGAAAGGAACTCTGATTGTCCGGGTTGCAAAAAAATTACATTTATTAAAGTAAATGGTATAAAACGGAAATAAAATGCAGATGCTACTGTTAGAAGGTGATGATATGAATCAAAAAACAGGCATCTGCATTCTTCTTTGTCTGGTTCTGCTGCTGGTCTTTGGCATCTGGTATCAGAAAAGAGGTGTAGAAAATACAAAAAATACCCAAGAACAATATGCATCCGAAACAGAGCACACCGTTTTGACCGGAACTCCTTACAAAGAAACGGAAAATGCCTATATTATCCGTACACAGGACAGCCGGCTGGTTGTTTTTTTACCGGATGGAAAAACCGTATATATGGAAACCGGGATTCGAAGTGAGAATTTAAGTCAAAAACTGCAGAAACAGGCGGAAAATGGCATTGGATTTGCAGATGAAGAGAGCCTTTTTGACTTTTTGGAAAGCTATTCGAGTTGAATATTTTATACCCATATGATAAAATATTTAACTGGTTTAACAGATAAAATGACAGGTGGACTATGGATAAGAAAAAATCAAAACAACAGGATGTGCTCGTGATTGGCGCCGGAGCTTCCGGCATGATGACCGCAATTACGGCCGCAAGACGTGGATTGTCCGTTACCGTCTTAGAACATATGGATAAGCCGGGGAAAAAAATTCTGGCAACCGGAAACGGAAAATGTAATTTTACAAATCTTAAGATGTCTCCCCGGTGTTATTACGGAGACCACGGACTGGTACAGGAAATTTTAAAGCAGTTTACAGTGGAAGATACCCTTGCGTTTTTCCGGGAGATCGGCATCTGGCCAAAAGAAAAGAACGGATATGTATACCCAAACTCCGGACAGGCTTCTTCCGTTGCGGATGCGCTGTCTGCGGAAATGAAACGAAGCGGAGTTTCCCTGGTCACTTCCTGTGACATCCGGCAGCTTTGTGAGACAAAATACGGATTTGAGGTACGGACATCCATGGGAACGTATTGTTCCCACAATCTTGTTTTTGCAACAGGTCTTCGTGCTGCACCGAAATCCGGAAGCGATGGATCCATGATTTCGCTGATAAAATCGTTTGGGCACCGGTTTGAGCCGATTTTGCCGGCACTGTGTGGATTTGAGGCAGAAGGAATGGAATTTTCCAAAGTATCCGGAGTCCGCACGGACGCACTCCTGTCTTTGTACATAGATGGACAGAACTGCAAACAGGAACGGGGAGAACTGCAGCTTGCAGATTACGGGATTTCCGGTATTCCGGTATTTCAGGTCAGCAGTCCGGCCTCGAAAGCACTGTATCAGAAAAAACAGGCAGAACTTACCATCAATTTTCTGCCGGATTTTTCCGAAGATATGCTTGCGCAGGAACTGCAGCGCAGATTTTCACGGGATGCCGGGATACAGGATGCCGCAGAATCACTTCGTGGGCTTTTAAACCATAAACTGATTCCGGTTATACTTAAGGCAGCAGGCATTCCGGTTCATGAACACACGGAACGGATTTCCCAAAAGCAGATCGAAACGCTCAGCAGACAGATACAGACATTTCCTGTCCGCTTAAAAAAGGTAAGGGATTTTTCTGCTGCACAGGTGTGCACAGGGGGAATCCACACGGAAGAAATCCACACAGATACGCTGGAATCACGGATTGTCCCGGGCATCTATTTCGTTGGTGAACTTTTGGATGTCGATGGAATCTGTGGGGGATATAATTTGCAATGGGCATGGTCCAGCGGACATGTCGCAGGAAGTAAAGTAGGTTCATAATGATTAAAATCAATCAGTTAAAGCTTCCAGTAGGACATTCCCAAAAAGATCTGGAAGATAAAATCAGAAAAACACTTCGTATTCCATCGAAAGAAACATTTCATTACGAGGTGATGCGGCGTTCCCTCGATGCACGGAAAAAGCCGTCATTGTTTTATGTATATTGCATCTATGTAACGATCCGTCAGGAAAACAGCATCGTAAAAAAACTGCATCAGCCTTCCGTCAGCTTTGTGACAGAAACCGGTTACCGTTTTTCGGAAATGGGGCATGAGCGTTTAAACCGGCGTCCGGTGATTGTGGGAGCCGGTCCCTGTGGTCTTTTTGCAGCCTGGCAGCTGACACTTGCAGGATATGCGCCGCTTATTTTAGAGCGCGGAAAACAGGTAGAAGACCGCAGTGCGGACGTTGAACGCTTCTGGGAAACCGGTATTCTGCAGCCGGATTCCAATGTACAGTTTGGAGAAGGTGGGGCAGGAACCTTTTCCGATGGAAAATTAAACACGGTGGTGAAGGATCCGTCCGGAAGAAACCGTTATGTACTGGAAACATTCGTAAAATTTGGGGCACCATCGGACATTCTTTATGATGCAAAACCACATATCGGAACCGATATTCTGGCGAAGGTGATCAAAAATATGAGGGATTACCTGATCAAACACGGTGCGGAGTTTCGTTTTCAGACCTGTTTAAAAGACATTCAGATAAAAGAAAATGCACTGCATGCACTTGTGACGGAGGATGATACGGTGATTCCTGCCGATGTTGCCATTCTTGCACTTGGACACAGTGCAAGGGATACCTTTACGATGCTACACCGGCACCAGCTTCCGATGGAAGCTAAAAATTTTGCCGTGGGATTCCGCGTGGAACATCCCCAGCAGATGATCGATGATGTCATGTACGGAAACGGAAAAAGAAACGCCCTGCGGCTTCCTGCCGCACCTTATAAGGTGACGTCCAATTTTCCAAACGGACGCGGGGTATATTCTTTTTGCATGTGTCCGGGCGGTTATGTCGTAAATGCTTCCTCCATGAAGGAAAAAACCTGTGTCAATGGTATGAGTTATTCGGGCAGAAGTGGGAAAAACGCAAATTCTGCCATTATTGTTTCGGTTTCCCCTGCCGATTACGGAGCACAGGATCCACTTGATGGCATGCACTTTCAGGAAACACTCGAACATAAAACGTATCAGCTGGGAAACGGAAAGATTCCGCAGCAGCTGTTTGGCGATTACCGGCAGAATATTGCAAGCCAAGGATATGGAGATTTTAATTCCCAGACAAAAGGGCAGACCTGCTTTGCAAATCTCAGAGGTCTGATGACAGAGGACATGGAACATTCCTTTTTGCTTGGAATGGAACATTTTTCGAACACTATTCCGCAGTTTGACCGGTCTGATGCGATTCTTTCCGGCATGGAAACACGCACCTCATCTCCGGTGCGGATCATGCGGGATACAAATGGAGAGAGCCGTGTGCACGGAATTTATCCGGGTGGAGAAGGCGCAGGATATGCGGGAGGCATTATGTCGGCAGCGATGGACGGTCTGCGTCTGGCTGATGATGTGATGAAACGTTATCATCCGGTTTATTAGAAAGAGAGAAAAAAGTGAAACAAGAAGTAACACCAATGATGCAGCATTATCTGCAGACAAAAGAAGAATACAAAGACTGTATCCTGTTTTACCGTCTGGGTGATTTTTATGAAATGTTTTTCGAGGATGCCAAAACAGTTTCAAAGGAACTCGAACTGACGCTGACAGGAAAAAGCTGTGGACTGGAAGAACGGGCACCGATGTGCGGGGTTCCGTTTCATGCCGCAGACGGATATATCAACCGGCTGGTCAAAAAAGGATACAAAGTAGCAATCTGTGAACAGGTGGAAGATCCGAAACTGGCAAAAGGAATTGTCAAACGGGAAGTCATCCGTGTAGTCACTCCGGGAACAAACATTGATATGCAGTCGTTAGACGAGGCAAAAAACAATTATCTCATGTGTATCGTATATATCGGGGATAAATACGGCATTGCGACGACCGACGTTACGACCGGAGATTTCTTTGTAACGGAAGTGGACAGTGAACGAAAACTGTTGGATGAGCTGAATCGTTTCAGTCCGACAGAAATCATCTGCAACGAGCCGTTTTATATGAGCGGGGTAAATATCGATGATATGAAGGAGCGCATGGGAATTGCGGTATCCGCCCTGGATTCCTGGTATTTCGGGGATGATCTGGCAAAGGAAACGCTGTTGTCCCATTTTCATGTACAGAGTCTGGAAGGGCTGGGACTGATGGATTACGACTGTGGTGTGATTGCCTCCGCGGCATTACTGAAATATCTGTATGAAACACAAAAGAACACCCTTTCTAATATTTTGGAACTCCGTCCGTATTCCATCGGGAAATATATGATCATTGACAGTTCCTCCCGGAGAAATCTCGAACTGGTAGAGACCATGCGGGAAAAACAAAAGCGTGGTTCCCTGCTCTGGGTACTGGATAAGACAAAGACGGCAATGGGTGCCAGACTTCTGCGCTCTTACGTGGAACAGCCGCTGATCGACAAAACAGAGATATTAAAACGGCAGGAACTGATTACAAATTTAAATGATCAGGAGATCACCCGGGAAGAATTGCGGGAATATTTAGGACCAGTATATGATCTGGAACGTCTGATTACCAGAATTACATACCAGACCGCCAATCCGCGGGATATGATTGCTTTTTGCAATTCTTTAGAAATGCTGCCTCCGATTAAAACACTGCTTGAGGATTTAAAGGGAGAGCTTGCCACCGGAATCCGGGAACATTTTGACTGTCTGGAAGATCTGTGTGCACTTTTGAAGTCTTCCATCAACGATGATCCTCCGATTTCCGTACGTGACGGCAACATCATAAAAACCGGATACAATGAGGAAGTGGACCGGCTGCGGAACGCATCAACGGATGGAAAGAAATGGCTGGCAGACTTAGAGGGCAAAGAACGCGAAAAGACTGGAATTAAGAACCTGCGTATCAAATACAACAAAGTGTTTGGATATTATCTGGAAGTGACCAATTCCTTTAAGGATCAGGTGCCGGATTACTATGTGAGAAAGCAGACACTGACCAATGCCGAGCGCTATATTACGCCGGAATTAAAAGAACTCGAAGATACGATTCTCGGTTCCCAGGATCGTCTGGTCGAATTAGAATACGATCTGTTCCGCCAGATCCGGGATACCATCGCGGATAATGTTGCACGTATTCAGGCAACCGCACGGGCAGTGGCACAGATTGATGTGTTTGTTTCCCTGGCACTTGTGGCAGGACAGAATAATTACTGCAAACCAAAAATCAACGAATCCGGCGTGATTGATATCAAAGGTGGCCGTCATCCGGTTGTCGAAAAAATGATTGTCAATGATATGTTTATAGACAATGACACGTATCTGGACAATCACAATAACCGGATTTCCATCATTACCGGTCCGAATATGGCAGGAAAATCTACCTATATGCGCCAAAGCGCACTGATCGTTCTGATGGCACAGATTGGAAGCTTTGTTCCGGCAGAATCTGCCAACATTGGAATTGTGGACCGGATTTTCACGCGTGTCGGGGCTTCGGATGATCTGGCAAGTGGGCAGAGTACCTTTATGGTAGAAATGAATGAAGTGGCAAATATTCTCCGCAATGCCACGGCGAATTCCCTTCTGATTCTGGATGAAATCGGACGCGGAACCAGTACCTTCGACGGACTCAGCATTGCCTGGGCGGTTGTCGAATATATCAGCAATCCCAAATTACTGGGAGCCAAAACACTGTTTGCCACACATTATCATGAACTGACGGAACTGGAAGGAAAATTAAACAGTGTCAATAATTACTGTATTGCGGTCAAGGAAAAAGGAGACGACATCGTCTTTTTGCGCAAGATTGTAAAGGGCGGCGCAGACAAAAGTTATGGAATACAGGTTGCTAAACTGGCAGGGATTCCGGAACTTGTGATTAACCGTGCAAAAGACATTGTAAACCAGCTTTCTGCAAACGATATTACGGAAACGGTGAAAAATATATCCGTGGAAGGACAGGCCTCCGGCAAAAAGAAAAAACCGCATCTCGATGAGGTGGATCTGACACAGATGTCATTGTTTGACACCGTAAAAGATGACGATATCATTCAGGAACTGCGGGACGTGGATATCAGCCACATGACCCCGATGGATGCACTCAATAAACTGTATGAACTTCAGAACAAAGTTAAAAACCGCTGGTAGGATATAAAAAAGGAAAAACGAATGAGCAAAATTGCGTTATTAAGTCAGGAGACAATTGATAAGATTGCAGCAGGAGAGGTCGTGGAACGCCCGAGCTCTGTGGTAAAGGAGCTTGTGGAAAACGCCATTGATGCAGGGGCATCCGCCATTACCGTGGAGATAAAAGAAGGGGGCATTTCCCTGATCCGCATCACGGACAATGGATGCGGAATTCCAAAAGAAGAAGTTCCACTGGCCTTTTTGCGGCATTCAACCAGCAAAATCCGCAGTGCAGAAGATCTGATGTGTGTACATTCTTTAGGATTCCGTGGGGAAGCACTCTCCAGCATTGCTGCTGTTTCCAGAGTGGAAATGATCACCAAACCAGCCGATGCCCTGACCGGCACCCGGTACGTGATCGAAGGCTCAAAAGAAATTGCAGACGAAGAAATCGGTGCTCCCGATGGTACAACATTTCTGGTCCGGGATCTGTTTTACAATACCCCTGCCAGACGCAAATTTTTAAAAACGGCACAGACAGAGGGCACCTACATCAGTGACATGCTGGAAAAACTTGCCCTGTCCCATCCGGATATTTCTTTTAAATATATCAACAACAACCAGACAAGGCTGCACACTTCCGGAAATGGGAAAAAACGGGATCTCATTTACCATATTTACGGACGTGAGATTGCGGCGGCTCTGTTAGAGGTAAACTACAAGGGAGAATATTTCTCCCTTTCCGGCTATATTGGAAAACCTGTGATTAACCGCGGAAACCGGAATTACGAAAACTATTTTATCAATGGACGCTACATCAAAAGTTCTCTGCTTTCCAGATCGATAGAAGAGGCTTATCATAATTTCCTGATGCAGCACCAGTATCCGTTTACAGTTTTGTATTTCACATTTCCGGAGGATACCCTAGATGTGAATGTGCATCCGACAAAAATGGAACTGCGGTTTGGACACAATCAGGAAATTTACAAAGAATTGTGTGATGTTCTCTTCGGACTGCTTTCCCATAAGGAACTGATTCCGGAAGTCCCGGTAGATGAAGCAGAACATAAAAAAAAGAATCTTCCCCCGGCATACAAAGAACCGATTCCGGAACCATTTGAAAAGCGCAGAATCAATGAAATCCGACAGCAGCATCACCAGCCTCCGATTCCGGAAAAACCGGTTTCTCCTGTGGCTTCGCCTGTGCCATCAAAAAAAGCACCGGCATTTGAGCCGTATGTGCCACAGCATCCGGATAAAACCATGGTGCGGGAATCCTTTGACCCGTTTCCAAAGCGGGAGGAATCCGTCCCTCCTGCAGATCTTTGCAGAAAACAACCGGCTGGCGAACAGATGACCCTTGCCGCTGCTTCACCGGAATTTTTAACGGATGATGCCCGCAAAAAGCACCGGATCATCGGGCAGTTGTTTCAAACCTACTGGCTGATCGAATACGAGGATAAATTGTATATTATGGATCAGCATGCGGCACATGAAAAGGTACTTTTTGAACGGATGATGGCAAAATTAAAAGAAAAAGAATTTACATCCCAGGCAGTCAGCCCGCCCATTGTGCTGAGTCTAGATGCCCATGAGCAGGAAATGTTAGAGGCGTATCTGCCGGAAATCAAAAAATTCGGGTATGAGATCGAAAATTTCGGTGGCAGAGAATATATGATCTCTGCAGTACCGGATAATCTGTACCATATTGACATGAAAGATCTGTTTATCGAAATGCTTGATGATTTTTCAAATCTGACCGGACGGCAGACACCGGAACTGATACTGGAAAAAGTAGCCACCATGTCCTGCAAGGCAGCGGTAAAGGGAAATCATAAACTGAGCCTGCCGGAAGTGGATGCACTCATGACGGAATTACTGACGCTGGAAAATCCGTTTTGCTGTCCGCATGGAAGGCCGACCATCATTTCCATGTCAAAATACGAAATAGAGAAAAAATTTAAGAGGATTGTTTCATGAAACCACTTGTCATTCTTGCAGGTCCCACAGCCGTCGGGAAAACCGCTTTATCAATAAAACTTGCGAAAAAAATAAACGGCGCCGTTATTTCCGCGGATTCGATGCAGGTATATAAACACATGGATATCGGTTCTGCAAAAGTCATGCCGGAAGAGATGAAAGGGATACCCCATTATCTGATCGATGTGTTAGAGCCGTCCGAAGAGTTTAATATTGTCCGTTTTCAGCAGATGGCAAAAGAGGCCCTGCAGCAGATCTATGCTGCAGGACAAATCCCGATTATCGCCGGCGGAACCGGATTTTACATCCAGTCCCTGTTGTACGACATAGACTTTTCCAAAGAGGAATCCGATACGGCATACCGTACAGAACTTACGGCATTTGCAAAAGAATACGGGGCGCATGCCCTGCATGAAAAATTAAAAGAAATTGATCCGGTTTCTTATGAAACCATTCATGAAAATAATATCAAACGGGTCATCCGTGCACTGGAATTTTACCATCAGAATCATACGCCGATTTCCGCACACAACGAAAAAGAACATCAGAAAACATCTCCGTATCGTTTTGCATATTTTGTACTGACGGACGAACGGGAAAAATTATACCGGCGCATTGATCAGCGCGTGGACTTAATGATGGAGCAGGGACTTCTTACAGAAGTAAAAACGCTGTATGATATGGGATGCCGCAAAGATATGGTTTCCATGCAGGGACTGGGATACAAAGAAATTTTAGATTATCTGGACGGCAGCTGCTCCCTTGAGGAAGCGGTGTATGTGATCAAACGGGAAACCAGACATTTTGCGAAACGGCAGCTTACCTGGTTTCGCCGGGAAAAGGATGTCATCTGGCTGGACAAATCCGAATTCAATGACCGGGAAGATCAGATGTTACAGAAAATGACGGATGTTTTACACGAGAAAGGAATCATACAATGAATCAGTTACTGGAAGAAAAATATAAAGAACTTGGAATTTCCGAGAAAGTTTATGCATTTGGCGAAAAAATCGAACAGGAATTAAAAGAGCGTTTTGAAAAGATTGATGCAAATGCGGAATACAATCAGATGAAAGTCATTGCAGCCATGCAGAAAAACCGTGTGAGTGCAGAATGTTTTAATATTTCGAGCGGATACGGATATAATGATATGGGAAGAGATACTTTAGAGCGGGTATATGCAGACTGTTTTGGCGGGGAAGATGCGCTGGTCCGTCCACAGATCACCTGTGGAACCCATGCACTTGCGCTCGCTCTGATGTCCAATCTGCGTCCGGGCGATGAGCTTCTTTCTCCGGTCGGAAAACCGTACGACACTCTGGAAGAAGTAATTGGCATCCGCCCATCCAAAGGTTCCCTTGCCGAATACGGAATCACTTATTCCCAGGTGGATCTGCTGCCGGACGGTTCATTTGATTACGATGGAATCCGGAATGCAATCCATGAAAACACCCGCCTGGTAACCATCCAGCGCTCTAAGGGATACCAGACACGTCCAACGCTGTCGGTCGAGCGGATTGGGGAACTGATCACATTTATCAAAAATATCAAACCGGATGTCATCTGTATGGTTGACAATTGTTACGGAGAGTTTGTGGAAGACCGGGAGCCACTTGCAGTGGGAGCGGATATGATGGTCGGTTCTCTGATTAAAAACCCGGGAGGCGGCCTTGCTCCGATTGGCGGATACATTGTCGGTAAAAAGGAATGTGTGGAAAATGCGGCATATCGCCTGACTTCCCCTGGACTCGGAAAAGAAGTAGGAGCTTCGCTTGGTGTGATCCAGTCCTTTTATCAGGGCCTCTTTCTTGCACCGACCGTTGTAAGCGGTGCCTTAAAGGGAGCCATTTTTGCGGCAGATATTTATGAAAAACTGGGGTATAAAGTGGTTCCGGACAGTACAGAAAGCCGCCATGACATTATTCAGGCTGTGGAATTTCAAAACCGGGAGGCCATGATTGCTTTCTGTGAAGGAATTCAGGCTGCTGCACCGGTAGACAGCTATGTCACTCCGGAGCCATGGGCAATGCCTGGTTATGACTGTGACGTTATTATGGCAGCAGGTGCATTCGTACAGGGTTCTTCCATCGAACTTTCCGCAGATGGCCCGGTGAAACCGCCATATGCCGTTTATTTTCAGGGGGGGCTGACATGGTACCATGCGAAGCTTGGAATTCTTATGTCTTTACAGAAACTTTATGAACGTAACCTTGTTAATATAGATGAACTGTGCTAAAATAATATGAGTTTTCATGTGGCTTCGGAAAAGTAGAAAGGAACCTGTTTTGAGTCACATTTCAATGAAAAACCTGCCGGAATCGGAACGTCCTTACGAACGTTTTCAGATTCTTGGAGCAGAGGCGCTGTCGGATGCAGAGCTTCTTGCAATTATATTAAAGACAGGAACAAAGGATTATACGGCTTTGGATCTTGCACGTGATCTTTTGTCGGAGTGTCAGGGAAATCTTTTGAATCTGTACGAAATCGGATATGAACAGCTTTTAGAACGCAGGGGCATTGGCCCGGTCAAGGCAACACAGCTGAAAGCAATTGCGGAGCTTTCCAAGCGCATTGCCAGAACCGGACGCGGATATCATTTATCCATGAACTGTCCGTCTTCCATCGCCGATTATTATATGGAAGAACTCCGGCACCGCAGGGAAGAGGCCTTTATGGCAGCTTTCTTTGATTCCAAATGCAAATTTTTAGGAGACAGTGTAATCGCAACCGGGAGCATCAGTTATGCATATGTTTCTCCCATGGAACTGTTTCGCAAAGCACTGCTTCGAAATGCTGTTATGATCGTTATCCTGCACAATCATCCGAGTGGAGACCCAACTCCAAGCACAGAAGACAAAAAGCTTACCGAACAGATTCGGGCAGGCGCCTCGGTGTTGGGATTAACCCTTGCTGATCATATCGTAATCGGAGATCAGCAGTATTTCAGTTTTCGCGAAAATAAATTGTTATAACACAAGAAAAGGGAGAAGACAATGAGTAACAATATTTATGGTATTGACTTCGGTACATGTAATTTTAAAGTATTCAGTAAATCCAGTGGAAAAGTGGTATCTGAAAAAAACACCATTGCCATTATCAACAAAACGCAGATTTATGCGTATGGCGATGATGCCTATGCAATGTATGAAAAAGCACCGGAAAGCATCAACGTTACGTTTCCGGTTTCTACGGGAGTGATCGCAGATTACAATTTTCTGCAGACCATGATTTTTGATTATATTGAGAAAAAATTAAAAGGAAGAGTAAAGAATGCAGAATTTCTTGTCGCAGTACCAACAGACATTACCGATGTAGAAAAACGTGCATTCTTTGAACTTTTTTATAAAAGCAAATTTCGTCCGAAAAACGTTATGCTCTGTGAAAAACCACTTGCAGATGCCGTTGGACTTGGGATTGATGTAAATCAGCCTACCGGAGTCATGGTCGTGGATATGGGAGCAGATACGATCGAAATTTCTGTGATTTCTCTCGGAGGACTTGTACTCAGTGACCTGATGCATTTCGGGTCCAACCGTCTCGATGAGTCCATCATCAGCTATATCCGCAGGGAATTTAACCTTGTGATCGGAAAGAAAACCGCCAAAGCATTAAAAGAAGAGCTTGGAAGCGGACTTCCGGGAAGACAGGAAACGATGACCGTTGTTGGTCTGGATGTCGTAAGCGGTCTTCCGGTAGAACGTGAAATTACCGCAGAGGTTGTCTATGAAGCAATCAAAGCAAATCTTGAATCGATCTGTTCGTCTATCAAACTGATTCTGGAGAAAACACCACCGGAACTTGCCAGGGATATTATCTATGCAGGTATTTATATCACAGGCGGCGGATCAAAAATCAAAGATCTTGACCAGTTGTTTACACAGATTACAAATATTAAAGTAAATACCTGTGAGAATCCGGAAGAGAGCGCAGTCCGCGGTCTTTCAAAGATTGCTACGGACTCCAAATATAAACGGATTCCATTCAGCATGAAAAATACTACGTTAAAGTAAGAAACAAGGATTCGAGGATTTTATGAAAAAATTTCGCAGTTTTCGCAATAAGAAAAAGCATCTTTCAAGTAAATATATTTTGCTGATCCTTACCGGCGTGTGTATTGTTGCTTTGTTTACGAGTCTGGTATTTAATCTTTCCGGAGGTCCTTTAAATTCAGTTGCCGGATATGTATTTGTTCCGATGCAGAAGGGAATCAACAATGCCGGTTCCTGGATTTCAGGAAAAGCAAATGACTTTAAAACACTTGGAGAAGTTTTAAAAGAAAACAAAAAGCTTCAAAATCAGGTAGACGATCTGACCAATCAGTTAAACGTCACAAAGCTCGAACAATACGAACTGGACAATTACCGGGAACTTCTGGATCTGGATGATAAATATTCCGGATATCAGAAGGTCGCAGCAAATGTGATCGCCATGGACGGAACCAACTGGTTTTCAAGTTTTACGATTGACAAAGGTTCCAAAGAAGGCATCAAAAAAGGCATGAACGTCATTGCCGGAAGCGGTCTGGTCGGAATCGTCACAGACGTCGGTCCGAATTTTGCCAAGGTGCGAAGCATCATCGATGATTCTAGTAATGTAAGTTCCATGGTTCTGACCACAAAAGATAATTTCAATGTCGGTGGCAGCTTAAAGTCCATGAATCAGGATAAAGTGTTACCATTTACAGAACTCCGGGATGAAGATGATAAGGTAAAGGTCGGCGATCCGGTCGTGACTTCTTATGTGTCGGATCAGTATCAGGAAGGAATTCTGATTGGATACATTGCCTCCATTGAAAAAAATGCAAATAACCTGACAAAATCGGGAACCATTACGCCGGTCGTTGATTTTCAGCATCTGCGGGAGGTGCTTGTCATTACGACACTCAAAGACACCGGAGAAAAGGAACTGTCTTCCCAGAAGGCATCCGATACTCAGACAGAAACACAGGACAATACCGAAACACAAAAATCACAGGAGTAGGAAATGCGTAGAAAAATTGTGCTTTTTATTATTATAGCAATCTGTTTTCTCTTACAGACAACCGTTTTTCGAGCTTTGACATTTGCCAATATCGGTCCGAATCTGCTGATTATTGTGGTGTCTTCTTTTGGACTCATGCGTGGGAAAAAAGAAGGGCTGTGGGTTGGATTCTTTTGTGGATTGCTTATCGACATATTTTTCGGGTTTTATCTCGGAGGATATGCTTTACTTTATATGTACATCGGTTACATTAACGGATTGTTCAAAAAAAGATTTTACCCGGATGATATTAAGCTTCCGATGATTCTGATCGGCTCGAGTGATATCGTAAATAACCTGATGATCTATATCGTTATGTTTTTTATGCGCAGCCGGTTTTCTTTCTGGTATTATTTTACATCCATCATACTACCGGAATTTGTTTATACCATGGTGATAACCATCTTTTTGTATTTTATTCTTCTCAAGATTAATCAGAAACTTGAGGAACACGAGAAAAGGAGAGCTATAAAATTTGAGTTATGATATCAAAGATTTTCTGAAGAAATTTTTCAGTTCGCGCCTTTTTGTGCTTGCTGCGGTATTTATCGTATTTTTCGGAATTATCCTTGCAAGAATCTTTACCCTTCAGGTCGTCAACGGAAAGTCTTATCAGGAAAACTTTTCTTTAAAGATTCAGATGAAGCAGCCGATCAATGCGGCACGTGGAAATATATATGACAAAAACGGAAAGCTTCTGGCTTACAATGAACTTGCATATTCCATTTCCATCAATGACAGTACAACCTATTCAAGCACAAAAGAAAAAAACAAGGCTGTCAATGCAGAACTTGCAGAGATTCTTACGGTTTTAAAGAATAACGGTGAAACGCTGAATAATGATTTCAAAATTGACCGGAAAAAAGACGGTACATACAGCTTTAATGTATCCGGTTCCTCGCTGAACCGTTTTCGCGCAGATGTTTTCGGAAAAAGTTCTGCCGATGATCTCGAATACGACAAAGATACCGGAATCGATGAGGCAAATGCAACCGCAGAACAGATTATGGAATATCTGATGGGAAAAGATAACTTTGGCATCAGTTCGAAATACGATGGGGATCTGGCATACCGTATCGTCGTTGTCCGTTATGCCATGCTTGGAAACCGCTTCGCAAGATACAAAGAAGTAAAAATCGCAACCGATGTTTCGGACAAGACCGTTGCTTACGTGAATGAGCATATGGACACACTGAGCGGAATTTCGGTCAACGAAGATATGATCCGGAAATACAACTACAGTGAATATTTTTCATCGATCATCGGATACACCGGACCGATTTCGGAATCGGAGTATACGGCACTGCACAAAAAGAATAAAGATTATACCCAGAATGACACCGTCGGAAAAGCCGGGATGGAGCAGTATTACGAGACCTATCTGCGTGGGAAAAACGGAGAGCAGAAATTTTATATTGATAATGTAGGAAGAATTTCCGAAATTATCAGCATCACCGATTCCGTAGCCGGAGATGACCTGTATCTGAGTATCGACGCAGATCTGCAGAAAGCTACCTATCTGGCATTGCAGAATGAGATTGCGGCGATTGTGTATTCCAATATCAAATCGGGCGAAATTCCGATCAACGATGTGTATACAGCCCTGATTGGCAACAGCGTCATCAACACAGAACACTTTTCAAAAGCGAAAGCCTCTGACACCGAAAAAAATGTGTTAAGTGTTTTTAAATCCCGACAGAAGACAACGCTTGGAAAAATAAAACAGGAACTGACCAGTTCACCGGAAGCGTTGAATACAATGTCCGATGAAGTGCTGGATGAATTTACTTACATTATTTCCATGTTAAAAGACGATCAGGTACTCTTAAAAAATGAGATAGATACTAGTGATTCTGTTTACCAGAAATGGAAAAATCAGAAAATCAGCCCGAAAGAGTATTTAAGTTACTGTATCACACAGCACTGGATCGATATCAGCCAGCTGAATGTCGATGAAAAATATGCGGACTCAACAGAAGTATATGATGCATTATGCAAGTATATTCTAAAGAACATTAAGACAGATACGGAATTTTCCAAAATTATATACCAGTATATGATTACACGTGGCGAAATCTCCCCGCGTCAGCTCTGTCTGATTCTGTTCGATCAGGGAGTATTGGATTATGATGATGCAACCGTAAATAAATTGAAAAACGGATCGTTGTCTCCACGGGATTTTCTCATGAAAAAGATTTACAACATTGAGATTACGCCTGCACAGCTTGCACTTGAACCATGTACCGGTTCCTGTGTGGTGACGGATGAAAAAACAGGGGAAATTCGTGCCATGGTAAGTTATCCCGGATATGACAGCAACAAACTTGCCAATGGTGTGGATTCGGAATATTTTGCATCTCTGCAGCATGATAAATCTTTTCCGCTGCTCAATTATGCGACACAACAGATGACGGCTCCGGGATCTACTTTTAAACTGTGTTCCGCAACTGCCGGGCTGGCAGAAAATGTAACCAATACTTCGGAACAAATTCGATGTACCGGAATTTACAACGATATCAGCAACAAGCCAAAATGCTGGATTTATCCGGGCAGTCACGGACTTGACAATATTTCCGAGGCAATCCGGGATTCGTGTAATATTTTCTTCTATACCGTCGGTAACCGGCTGGCACAGAAAAAAACAGGATCTTATAACGATGAAAATGGTATTGCTCTCATTCAGAAATATGCACATATCTATGGTCTGGATGAAAAAACAGGATTGGAGATCGCTGAAAGCAAGTCAAAAGTTGCAACAGAGTATCCGGTCATGGCGGCAATCGGACAGAGTAATAACGTTTATACAACTGTAGCATTGTCCCGCTATGTAACAGCCGTGGCCTCCGGCAAAAAATATAATTATCAGCTGATGAATAAAATCGTGGATGCAGATGGAAAGACGGTCAAAAAATATAAGGCCGACTATGAAGATATTTCGGACACCTTAACAAGCAGCCAGTGGGATGCCATTCATTCCGGTATGCGCGAAGTGGTTTCCACCATGGACCGCTTCCAGGGATTTGATATTCCGGTTGCCGGAAAAACCGGTACGGCACAGCAGACCGGACATGCCAATCATGGTCTGTTTGTTGGTTATGCGCCATATGATGATCCGGAAATTACCATCGCAGTACGAATTGCCAACGCTTACAGTTCGCATAATGCGGCAACTGCGGCAAGAAATGTAATTTCATATTACTATAAAGAAACATCGATGAAAGATATCAAGGAAATGAAAGCAGCCGGTGCCAACGGTAACATAAGAAACTCTGTTGCCGATTAGTCACATAGATTACAATTTAAACTAACAGGAGGTTTATTTCATGGGTGAAGCAATTGTTTTCACTTCAGGAAAAGGCGGTGTTGGCAAGACTACAACAATTGCCAACATTGGCGCAGGACTTTCACGGTTAGATAAAAAAGTCATCATGCTTGATACAGACATGGGACTTCGGAATTTGGATGTTGTAATGGGAATGGAAGATCAGATCCAGTATAATCTGATCGACCTTCTCGAAAACAAATGCCGGTTAAAACAGGCATTGATCCGGGACAAGCGTTATCCGAATCTGTTTATGATTCCCGCAGCTCTCCGCTGCAGAAAGATTATGGATTATGAGAGTAAGCTGTATACGCTGATTTCCCATTTAAAACAGGAATTTGATTTCTGTCTGATTGACTGTCCGGCAGGAATCGAAGACGGATTTCACTTTGCCGTATCTGCAGCAGATCGTGCAGTAGTTGTTACATCTCCGCATATTTCTGCTGTGCGGGATGCAGGAAGAGTCATCTGTCTGCTGGACGGTATGCGGCTTTCACAGATTGATCTGCTGATCAATGCCTACAATGCCCGTATGGTGCGAAAACACGATATGCTTTCGCAAAAAGATGTAGAAGATATTTTAGGACTTTCGGCAATCGGTGTAATTCCTGCCGATGAAAGAATTGTCGTAAGCCAGAATAAGGGAATACCTGTACTTTCCATGCACACAAAGGCCACCCGTGCATTTATGACCGCCGCAAGAGCATTCGCAAATCCACGTGTGATTCCGGTGGATCTGAATAAAGAAGATCCCTGCATCCGGCAGGGCAAAATATATCTGGGCGGAAAGGAATGTGAGTATGAAGGTTAATCGTTTTTCCCACAGACAGGACGGTTCCGGACCAATTGCCCGTGAACGTCTGAAATTAATGGCAGAATCCGCACCGTTTGAACATTCACCCGTTGCGGCAAGACGAATGAAAAAGGAAATTTCAGATATTATTTCACGGTATTTTGAATTTTCTCCGGATGACTATGAGATAAGAGTTGTTTTGAAACAAAACAGGAAAAGAGCTTAAGATGTTAAAACAATACAAACTTAGAAATTATCATTTTCAATTGGTGATCAGCATACTGGTTTTAAATATCATCGGTATCCTGATCATTGGAAGTGCCAAACATTCTGTACAGAAAATGCAGATCTTAGGATGTATCGTCGGTATGGTGGCGATGGTCATTGTATCATTGATGGATTATTCCTTTATTCTGAGATTTACCTGGTTGTATTATATCGGAATCATCGGTCTGCTTGGTCTGGTTATGACAGGTATTGGTGACAGTGCCGGTGGAGCACAGCGCTGGATTGATTTTGGAGGTTTTCGTTTTCAGCCTTCCGAGCTGGCAAAAATCGTGCTGATTTTATTTTTCGCACGCTTTTTTTCCAAACATGCAGAAAACCTGAACACGGTAAAAACCATAGGTCTTTCTTTTGTCCTGATCGGAATTCCTCTGCTTTTGATTGTAAAGCAGCCGGATACTTCAACTTCCATCGCAATTGCATTAATTTTTATTAGCCTCTTGTTTATTGCCGGATTAAGTTATAAAATAGTATTAACCGTTTTGGGAATCTGTATTCCGACAGGATTGATAGGAATTACCGTTATACTTCGTATGGCACAATCATCGGGAGATTACCGTTTCGGTCGAATTATGGCATGGTTATATCCACAGGACCCCAGATGGTCGGATATCGCAGCACAGCAGCAAAATTCGATTATGGCAATTGGATCAGGCCAATTATGGGGGAAAGGCCTGAACAATTCCGCGGCCACATCCATGAAAAATGCGAATTATATCATTGAGCCACAGACAGATTTCATTTTCGCTGTTGCCGGTGAGGAACTCGGTTTTATAGGTACCATGGTAATTGTCCTTTTATTGCTGTTTATTGTGATAGAATGTATTCTGATCGCCCGGAAGGCAAAGGATCTCGCAGGAAGACTGATCTGTTGCGGCATGGCTGCACTGATTGGATTTCAGAGTATTTTTAATATTTTTGTTGCCACCGGTCTGATGCCGAATACAGGAATTCCGCTTCCATTTGTAAGTTACGGATTGACTTCTTTGCTTTCTTTGTATTTGGGAATGGGGTTTGTATTAAATGTTGGATTACAGCCGAAAAAATATTAGGGGGAATTGTTTAATGAATATTGGACTTGTAGCACATGACTCAAAAAAGAAATTAATGCAGAATTTCTGTATCGCATATCGTGGAATTCTGGCAAAAAACCAGTTGTTTGCAACCGGAACAACCGGACGTCTGATCGAGGAGGTTGCCAACCTCCAGATACATAAATATCTCGCAGGACATCTGGGAGGTTCCCAGCAGCTTGGTGCACAGATCGAGCACAATGAAATTGATCTCGTAATCTTTCTGCGTGATCCTCTGAAACCAAAGTCACATGAGCCGGATGTCAACAGCATTGTGCGGCTTTGTGATGAGCACAATATCCCGCTTGCAACCAATCTTGCCACAGCGGAGCTTTTGATTAAATCTTTGGATAGAGGAGACCTTGACTGGCGTGAAATGTACAAATAGAACTCATCATTTAAAAATAAAACTGCTATGTATTTTCTGCATAGCAGCTCTTTTTATGAACGGATGCGGAACCGGTAAGACCGCGGATATCCAGAATCCATACTCCCTGACGGGAGATAATTCTTCCGTCAGCAACCAGTTTTTTGCAAGAAATCTGTGTGTGACAAACGATATTAATTTTGGCACGGATCAGGTTCATGCAGATTATGCCGAAGGAGCTGGTGTTTTTGATCTGACAACCAAAGAAGTACTGTACAGCCAGAACCTTTTCGAAAAACTGTATCCGGCAAGTACCACAAAAATTCTGACAGCCTATATCATTATCCGCAACTGTGATCTGGATGATAAAGTAACCGTCAGTGCGGATGCCATTGCAAATATGGCGGATTCTTCCAAATGCGGACTTGCTGCCGGAGATGTACTTACTGTCCGGGATTTACTGTATGGACTGTTACTTGTCAGCGGAAATGATGCGGCAAATGTTCTTGCCGAATATTATTCCGGGTCAATTGATAAATTTGCAGAGGAAATGAATCGCGAAGCAAAAGCCCTGGGAGCAACACAGAGTCATTTTGTCAATGCAAACGGTCTGCCGGATGATGATCATTACACAACGATTTACGATATGTATCTGATCTTTCAGGCAGCAATTCAGACGCAGGATTTTATTGATATCATACATACCCAAAGTTATGATGCCGCTTATCAGAATGCATCCGGTAATGCCGTGACACAAACATGGGAAAGTACAAACCGTTATCTGAACGGTCAGACCAAGGAACCGGAAGATATTACCGTTGTCGGCGGAAAAACCGGTACCACAAATGCAGCGGGATACTGCCTTGTTTTGTATTCAAAGAATAAAAAGGGTGATGATATTGTCAGTATCGTTTACAAGGGAAAAACACGTTCTGATATGTATACGCTGATGAATCAGATTCTTTCCACGTTTGCGAATTAATGATTGTATTTCCTGTGCAAATATACTATAATTATGGTTATAAAGAACCGTTTTTTGTGACTTTTTATATTTGCAGGAGGAAGTGCCATGATTGAAATCATTTGTGGGGAAAAGGGAAAAGGAAAGACCAAGGAACTTTTAGAAAAAGTCAATCACACCGTCAGTACCGTTACCGGGAGTGTTGTTTATCTTGACAAAAGCCAGAAACATATGTATGAGTTAAACAATAAAGTCCGTCTGATCAATGTAGTGGATTATCCAATTACAAACTGTGATGAATTTTTAGGTTTTATCTGTGGGATTGTATCCCAGGATCACGATCTGGAAGAAATGTATCTGGACAGTTTTCTTACCATTGCATTCATTGAATCCGATCAGGACATGGTAAGGGCGATTGAAAAACTGGATATTATCAGCGAAAAATACAAAGTCCGTTTTATTTTAAGTGTTTCTAAAAACAAAGCGGATCTGCCGGAATATGCACAGGCGAAAGTAACGGTTTCGCTCTAAGAGATCCCGGTTTACGGAAGATGGGAGTGCTTCTTATTGAGAACACTCCCATCTTTTTTGTGTCTAATCCTCCAGAGAGGAACGGATTCTTCCGTAAAAGCTGATCAGATATAATCCGCTGAGTCCTACCAGCGCATATATGACACGCGTCAGCCAGGTCCCGTTTCCAAAGATAAAGGAAACCAGATTAAACTGGAAAAATCCAATCAGTCCCCAAACAATACATCCAATTACTGCTAATGTTAAAAGGCAGTTATCAAGCCATTTCATTCTTCTTACCTCCATTTTTTATCCATAGTATGAGACAAAAAATTAAAATTATACACATTTCTTCTGATGATTGTATTTGCGGTTTGAAAATGGTAAGATAGAAGTATCAATCAGTGAGGTGGACTTTTTTGGCACGCAAACAGAATGTTGTACGAATGCATCATGGTCTGAATTTAAATATCGGAATCGTGATTTTTGTAATTATAATTATCTATGTCATCTTTAACCTTATATCGTATCTGACTTCCAGCCCGGTTGCTGAATACGAAGTGGGGCAGGGAACCATTGCAACAAACCATGTTTATCACGGACTGATTCTGCGCGATGAGACGGTTGTCTATGCAGGACAGAGCGGTTATATCAATTACTATCTGAAAAACGGGGCAAAAGCCTCTGTCAATGACGTAGTCTATTCCATTGACACCAGCGGGGAACTTTCCCGGCAGATTTCAGATGCCGCATCCACTGGCGACACCCTTGACCCCGAAACACTGAAAGAAGTTTCCTCCGAACTGGATGTTTTCCGGAATTCTTATGACTCCAACACGTTTTCTTCGGTTTATACATTCAAAAACGAACTCAATGCACAGCTGACACAGACCCTCAGTATGAATGCCCTCAGTTCTTTAAATGAAGATGTGAAAGCCGCTGTAGAAAACAATACGTTTTACAAAAAGAAGTCAGAAAAACCCGGAATTATCGTATATTACACGGACGGCTATGAAAGTGTCACCACAGACAACTTTACTGCCGATCAGTTTAACATGGCAGATTACAAAAGAAATTCTCTGGATGATCAGGAACAGGTCACGGCAAATACCCCTGCCTACAAACGGATTGACAGTGAAAAATGGAATATTCTGTTGCCGGTATCAGAGGATATGGCAAAACAGCTAAAAGATAATGAGTATATTAAAATCCGTTTCTGCAAGGATGATTTTACACTGACAGTTCCTTATTCCCTGACCAAAAAAGACGGAAGTTATTATGTAAACCTGAGTTTAAAAACGGCAATGATCCGTTATGTAAATGATCGTTTCGTCGATGTGGAACTTGTCGTATCCGAAAAAACCGGTCTTAAAATTCCGAATTCGGCAATTACAAAAAAACAGTTTTATACGGTTCCAAAAGAGTATTTTACACAGGGAGGCGATTCATCCGATCCCGGACTTATGATAGAAAACCATGCTGGAGATACCGGTTCGGTAACACTGGTTCAGCCAACGATATACTACGAAACGGATGATTTTTACTATATTGATGATGAAACCGTTTCTGCCGGCGATGTTGTGGTAAAAAACAATTCTTCCGGGACGTATACCATCGGCAGTGATGTGGACAAGCTCACCGGTGTTTATAATATCAACAAAGGATATGCCGTATTTAAACAAATTGATATTCTTGCACAAAACAATAAATATACCATCGTTGATACAGGCACTTCCTACGGAGTCGCCCTGTATGATCATATTGCTTTAGACGGCAGTAAAATAAAAGAAAACCAGCTGGTTGTAAAATAAAAGGAGTGTATACATGATGGATTTACAGGAAAACCTGCAACAGGTAGAAGCAAATATATGCAAGGCATGCGAAAACGCAGGAAGAAAACGCAGTGATGTGACATTGATCGCCGTCAGCAAAACCAAGCCAATCGAAATGCTTCAGACCGTATATGATCTGGGGCCGCGTGATTTTGGAGAGAATAAAGTTCAGGAAATGTGTGAGAAAATGGAAGTTCTTCCAAAAGATATCCGCTGGCATATGATCGGACATCTGCAGACGAACAAAGTGAAATATATCGTTGGAAAGACAGAACTCATCCATTCGGTGGACAGTCTGCATCTGGCAAAAGAAATTGAAAAACAGGCTGCAAAACAAAATGTAACCGTCTCTATTCTGGTTGAGGTCAATATTGCAGAAGAGGAGAGTAAATTTGGTATTCATAAAGAAGAAACCATTTCCCTTATCCGCCAGATTGCCGCTTTGCCGCATATCCAAATCCTTGGGCTGATGACGATTGCACCATTCGTGGAAAACCCGGAAGACAACCGCACTTACTTCCGGCAGATTCGCCAATTATCTGTTGACATTGACGCACAAAACATAGATAATGTACGTATGGATATTTTGTCCATGGGAATGACCGGAGATTATATGGTTGCAATTGAAGAAGGTGCAACCATGGTTCGCGTTGGAACCGGAATTTTCGGCGAAAGACATTATCAAAAATAAGGTGGTAAAAAATGAGTATTATTGATAAATTTCTCGATGTCATGCGTTTAAATGATGATGATTACGAATTTGATAACGAAGATTACGATTACGATGAAGAAGAGGATTATGAGGTAAAAGAAAAAAAACCTTCCCGCAGAGAACGCAAAAAAGAAGAGCAGGAACAGCAGCAGACCGCAGCAACTTTTGATATTTCCGAAAAGCAGAGGCAGAAGCAGCAGAATAAAATTACACCAATCAACCGAAACCGCCGACAGGGACAACCGGGAATGGAAGTATGTGTGATCAAGCCAACTACCATTGAAGATGAGATTGAAATAACAGAAACCTTATTAAACGGACGTACCGTTGTAATCAACATGGAAGGACTCAGTGTAGATATTGCACAGCGGATCATCGATTTTACTTCCGGTGCTACCTTTGCCATGCATGGAAATCTACAGAAGATCTCCAATTACATCTTCCTTGCAACTCCAAATGGGGTTGACATTTCCGGAGATATTCAGGGACTTATGGAATCTTTTGATTTACCAGGATTAAATTAATGATATGAACGAACAGGAATTATGCCGGAAGCGTCTTTTGGATCTTTCCAGACAGGCGGACCGGAAAGGAATTGTATTATTCAGTGATTTTTTAAATTTAAATGAACAGAATATTTTTCATAGTCTGCAGAAGGAACTGTATACTACAGCAGAACTATCCGGTGGCTATGAGCGGGCAGAGCGTCAGATGGTTGCATTTATCCCTGATGCTCTTTGTTATGAATGGTCTTATCCGTTTGTTTGTATCCATGCGGTTCCCCAGTATCCAAAATATGCGGAAAAACTTACGCATCGCGATGTACTGGGGGCACTGATGCACCTTGGGCTGGACCGGAGTAAAATCGGGGATATTGTTCTGCTGGAAAATGACATTTATATCTTTTGTTCAGAAACCATCTCCAGTTTTATTATGGATCAGTTTACGCAGATCCGCCATACCATGATCCGGAGTTCGATTATCGAAGATGTCAGTACCCTTAAAGTCCATCCCGTTTTTGAGGAACACGATGATATGGTTGCTTCTAACCGCATTGATGCCATTATTGCGCGGGCATATCATTTATCCCGGTCGGAAGCTGCCGCATATCTTACCGCTGAGAAAGTTTTCATTAATGGACGTTGCATTACAAACTGCAATCAATCCTGTGACAACGGAGATATTGTTTCGGTTCGCCAAAAAGGGCGTTTTGTTTTTGAAACCGACCAGTCTCTCAGCAAAAAAGGAAAACTTCGCGTCCGGTTTATGATTTATAAGTAAGGAGAGAACAATGAATCAGAGAAAGACAAAAAAATATATGGGATACAGCGGTCTGCTTGTTATTCTTTTAATTGCCATCGACCAGTTTACCAAATGGCTTGCCTATACCCATCTGTACCAGAAACCGGATGTGTCTGTGATTGATGGGGTATTCCAGTTAAAATATCTCGAGAATGACAGTGCTGCATTTAGTCTGGATCCGGTTTCTATTCTGCAGCGGATTTTTCATTTTACTTATTTTGACAGCCATCCGGAAGCTTTTTTGATGGCAAAAATGATCTTTTTTGCCGTACTGACCATCGTTGTGCTTGTTTTACTGGCTATTGTGTATCAACGAATTCCATTGAACCGCCGTTTTCTTCCGCTGAATATCATAGCCGTCGGAATCTTTGCAGGGGCGGCAGGAAACCTGATTGACCGTGTAATACATCACTATGTCATTGATTTCTTTTATTTCAGCCTGATCAATTTTCCGATTTTTAATGTCGCAGATATTTATGTAACACTTTCTGCAGTCGCATTGATCATTGCTGTGCTTTTTTATTACAAGGAAGAAGATTTTTCTTTGATTTTCACTGGAAAACTGTAAGATGAAAAGGAGTCCTAAAACCGTGCAGGAAGAATCATTTGAAGTACAGTACACACAGGAAGGGGAGCGTCTGGATAAAGTTCTTTCCGAAATTTATCCGGATTTCTCCCGTTCTTTTTTTCAAAAACTTATCAAAAACAAACAAATTCAGGTAAACGGGGCAGTTCAAAAGGCCAGTTATCCGGTACATACAGAAGATCTCATACGTGTCACCATTCCGGATGCTGTCGAAACGACCATTGAACCGGAAAACATTCCGTTGGACATTCTGTATGAAGACGATGATGTTCTAATTGTGAACAAACCCAAAGGGATGGTTGTACATCCATCGGCAGGACATTATTCCGGAACACTGGTAAATGCTATCATGTATCACTGCAAAGATTCATTAAGCGGCATCAACGGACAGATACGTCCGGGAATTGTTCATCGTATTGATATGGATACAACCGGTTCCCTGATTGTATGCAAAAATGATGAAAGTCACGTAAACATTGCAGAGCAGATCAAAGAACATACCGTCAACCGCATCTACGTTGGCATTGTCTGCGGAAATGTAACAGAAGATGAGGGAACCATCGAAGGCGCGATTGGAAGGCATCCGGTTGACCGCAAAAAAATGGCTGTCAATGAGAAAAACGGAAAACCGGCAATTACTCATTATAAAGTTCTTGAACGTTTTGGAAATTATACTTATATGCAGTTTCAACTGGAAACCGGACGAACTCACCAGATCCGTGTACACATGGCAAGCATCGGGCATCCGTTACTCGGAGATACTCTGTATTCTAGTGGCAGATCACCGTTCAAACATTTGCAGGGGCAGACGCTCCACGCAAAAACAATAGGATTCGTTCATCCAAAAAGTGGAGAATATATGGAATTTTCTGCTCCTTTGCCGGAATATTTTGATAATTTGCTAAAATTGTTGAAATCCAGATCCTGAATGTTGTATAATATGTATATACTTTAAGAGATTACTTAAAGAATTTATGACATCGGAGGTAACGGGTATGGGTAATCATATTTATACAATCGGAAGAGAACTTGGAAGTGGTGGATACACAGTTGCAAAACTTTTAGCAGAACGTCTTGGAATCAAGTTATATGATAAAGAGCTTTTGGCACAGGCAGCGAAAGATTCTGGCTTTTGTGAAGAAATTTTCGAAAATCATGATGAGCGTCCAACCAATAGTTTTTTGTATTCCCTGGTAATGGATACATATACCGGTGGAAATTATTCTGCAGCACCGTTTTTGGATATGCCGCTTAACCACAAGGTATTTTTAGCGCAATTTGATACCATAAAAAAGATTGCATCCGAGGAGTCCTGTGTAATTGTAGGCCGCTGTGCAGATTACGCACTGGCTTCTAATCCGGACTGTCTGAGCATCTTTGTACATGCAGATATGGACGATCGTATCAAGCGTGTCAGCAAACGTGAGGATGTCACGGAATCAAAAGCCAAAGATATGATCCAGAAAAGAGATAAGCAGCGTTCCAGCTATTATAATTATTACACCTGTAAGAAATGGGGAGACTCCAGAAGCTATGATCTGACACTTAACACAAGTAAGATCACACCGGAGGCGTGTGTCGACATTATTCTGGATTTTCGAAAGAAAATGGAACAGAAGAAATAAAGCAACTCCGCTCTGAAAAAAGGAACCGGTCTTAAGGTCCGGTTCCTTTTCTTGTATACTTTAAAAATCTATTGAAAATATTAAGAGGAATGAAATCCATGCGATTTGTAATACAACGTGTCACTGAAGCAACATGTGAAGTTGATCAAAAAATTACCGGACAGATAACAAACGGCTTTTGCGTCCTGATCGGAATTGCAGAAACCGATACCAAAAACATTGCCGATAAAATGATTCGAAAACTCCTTGGGATGCGCATCTTCGGTGATGAAAACGGAAAAACAAACCTGTCTTTACATGATATCGAAGGCTCCCTGTTATTAATATCACAGTTTACATTATATGCGGACTGCCGGAAGGGAAACCGTCCATCTTTTATCAAAGCCGGAAATCCGGAACTTGCAAACAATCTCTACGAATATATTATTGCAAAATGCAAAGAAGAAATTCCGGATGTACAAACCGGAATCTTTGGTGCAGATATGAAAATTTCTCTGGTAAACGACGGGCCTTTTACCATATTGCTGGATTCTGAAGATCTTGCATAATGGCTTGCCAAGGCATACGCGGAGTGATATTATAATTTTATCGGGAGAACTATTCGTTAAACTTAGGTTTTGCGAATAGTTATATGGGTGAACTCTACTCTGTTTCCGCGTAAGAAATGATTTATCATAAAGCAAAGGAACCATTATATGAAACTACAACAATTATACAGTTATGTCCGCCAGGCAATTGACGATTACCAGATGATTGCAGATGGTGACCGGATTGCCGTCGGCATTTCCGGAGGAAAAGATTCTCTGACACTTTTATATGCATTATCCGGATTACGCAGATTTTATCCAAAGAAATTTGAATTGGCAGCTTTGACCGTTGATCTGGGATTTGATCATTATGATCTGTCCGAAATCCGGCAGCTTTGTAAAACGCTCGATGTCGAATATCATGTAATCAAAACCAAAATTGGCGAAATTGTTTTTGAAGAGCGAAAAGAAAGTTCTCCATGCGCGCTATGTGCAAAAATGCGAAAAGGCGCATTAAATGACTATGCGAGGCAAATTGGATGCAATAAAGTTGCCTATGCGCATCACATGGACGATATCATAGAAACCATGTTTTTATCAATGTTTTATGAAGGACAGTTTTATTCGTTTGCCCCTGTCACCCATTTAGACCGCAGCGGAATCACTGTCATCCGGCCACTGATGTATGTTCCGGAAGCAAATGTCATCGGATTTCTTCATAAATATCATCTTCCCCTTGTGAAAAATCCATGTCCGGCAGATGGGGAAACCAAACGTGAATATGTCAAACAACTTGTCCGGCAGATTAATTTAGAAAACCCCGGTGTCAAAAAACGCATTTTCCATGCAATATGCACCGGCAGAATAGAAGGGTGGAATATCAATGGAAAACAATGAAAAAGCATATTACGAAAAAGTAGATATTGATAATGAATTAAAACTGCGAAAGCAGCTTGCTGCTCTTCCACCCTACTGCAAACAGTATTTTATAGCAATCGAATCCAAAACCCAGTCACGGACAAGACTTGCCTATGCCTATGATCTTTCCTGTTTTTTCGATTATCTGCACGAAAACAACCCAATTTGCAAAAAAATGAGCATTACGGAGATTCCTCTGAGTATTCTGGAAAATCTAAAACCCATGGATCTGGAAGAATATCTGTATAATTTAAAGGTATATGAAAAGGATGGTATGGCACATACCAACGAGGAACGGGGAATCAAGCGGAAACTCTCCTCTCTCCGCTCCTTTTATAAATATCTGTACAAAAATGAGTTTATACAGTCGAATCCAGCATCCAAAGTAAGTACCCCGAAAATCCACGACAAAAATATAATCAGGTTAGATGCGGATGAAGTTGCCAATCTGCTTGACGAGGTCGAATCTGGCGAAAATTTAACCAAAAAGCAGCAAATGTTCCATGACCGCACAAAAGTACGTGATTTGGCTCTTCTGACGCTTATGCTGGGGACAGGAATCCGTGTCTCGGAATGTGTCGGTCTGGATCTGGATGATGTCGATTTAAAAAACAACGGAATCAAGATCCACCGGAAAGGTGGCGCAGAAGTTGTTGTATACTTCGGAGAGGAAGTCAGAAATGCCCTGTGCGGATATATGGAAGAACGAAAACTGATCACTCCGGTTTCCGGGGATGAAAACGCACTGTTTTTATCTATGCAGAAACGAAGAATCGGAGTCCGTGCAGTAGAAAATCTCGTAAAGAAATACGCAAAACTTGTCACAAACTTAAAGAATATTACCCCACATAAACTGCGAAGCACCTATGGCACCTCTCTTTACCGGGAAACAGGTGATATTTATCTGGTTGCAGATGTCCTTGGTCATAAAGATGTCAATACAACAAAAAAACATTATGCTGCCATTGAAGAGGACAGACGCCGCAGTGCCGCAAAATATGTTCATCTTCGTGAAGACTAAACGTAAAAATCTTTTTAAAAAGGTCAAAAAAGAGGTAAAAAATTTTTAGAAAAAATAAAATTCTATGAAAATATAAGGAGGACAAAAAGAAATGGACTTATTATGGAAAGAACGAAAAAGAATCTGGTGCGGACTTCCGCTTACCTTCACTGTGTACAGTTATGACAACGAAAGATTCTATGTAAAAAGCGGTTTTTTAAATCAGCGGCAGGATGAGGTCCGTCTGTACCGCATTCAGGATCTGACCGTGACCAGATCACTGTCTCAGCGGATTTTCGGAATGGGAACCATTCTTGTAAATTCTTCCGACAAAACCCTTGGCGATTTTGAAATTAAAAATATCAAAAATGTCATGCATGTAAAAGAACAGCTCTCTGCGCTGGTTGAAATACAGCGAGATCAAAAACGGGTATATACCAGAGAAAATATCTCCGGGAATTCCGAAGCCGATCATGATGATTATATGTAATCAGAATGTAAAATTTCCTGTATCCATTGAAAAAGGATACAGGAAATTTTTTACCTATGTGCCTGCATTTCCTGTTGTATTTTTTCTTCAATCCGGATTTTTACCAGATCGGCAATCTCCTGCGTTTTCATTCCCTTATACTCTTCGTAACAGATCGGTTTTAAATAATGCACATATGTTGTGATCGGCCCGATATGAAAACTGTTAAACACCTTATACGAATCAATCAGTGCAATAGGAACGATCGGTGCATGTGATTTTAAAGCGATCTTAAAACTTCCTGCTTTGAAATCGCATACCTTATTTTTATTGTTAAATCGGTATCCGCCCTCTGGGAAAAGAATATACTTTTTTCCGGCAGCCACCTCTTTTGCCACCTGATTGATAATGGTGATTCCCTGCCTCGGATTATCTTTTTCCAGGCGCTTGGCCTGCACAAGATCACAGAACTCCCGTACAAGTATCGTATGTGACTTGCGTTTGTCCATCACAAAAGAACATGGAGACTTATGGGTATACATAATACCCAGCACATCATATTTGCCCTGATGGTTCGGATACATCATGTATCCTCCCTGCTTTGGCAGGTTTTCCGCACCGGTCTCCACAGTGTTAATTTTTCCTGTCTTGTTCATCAGATAAATGGCATGCTGCACGAGCGAATAACGCTGTTCTTCCGTATAGCGCTGCGGATGATCTGCTTCTGCCCGCATTCTAGAAATCATATATGGTGCACGATGCAGATTCATAAATATAACATAAAATAATTTTAACATGGTACTTGTATCCCTTATTCGGTATTCAATCATATTCTAAAGGTTTGATATATATATTCTAGCAAATAATACGGATTTTACAACATGTTTTACATTTTAGATAACGAATGTTGCTGTCACCCATCTTACTGTAAAATCCCGTCTGCAAGAAGAAGAGGAAAGTTTTATGAAGAAGTAATTAAGGAACTACAGTTTACTGCAGACGCTGTAGTGAAAAACACCCAGCAGCTGCTACACTACTGGGCATTGAAAACTTATTTTGTCTTTTTGATTGAAACATCAAAACCGGTGAAGTTGTAAGCTGCATCATCACTTTCATCATAAGCTGCACCACTGTTTCTACCAGTGAAAAATACAAACTGGCCTTTCTTTAACTTGATGGAACCAGAAACATTTGTCATGGCAGATGAGTAATGATTCTCATACCGAGATAACACACTTTTTCCAGTTGGGAAATAAGCAGTATACTTCGGATCATCAGTAATGTATAAAGTACCGTCCTTTTTAAGAACTTTAGAACCACAGGTATAATGAACCTTAAATACCATATACTTTGCTTTAGTATTGCCTTTTACAGTGTTATCTAACTGATTGATGGAGATCTGACCGCCAGCAACATTATTCTTTGTGCTAAATGTAAACTTGTAAGTGCCTGTCTTAGGTGCTACAAACTTGAAAGAACCCTGGTCTTTCTTTGCTGTCTTACCACCAACGATTACAGCGTAATTACCGGTCTTCTTGAAAGTAATTGTCTTGTTATCTAAAGCTGTGTAGATCTTGTAGCCGTTTGGCTGATAGCAACCGTTGAGGGAAGCTACATAATCATAAAGTCTGTTGCCGTCAAACACTTCTGTCTCTTCATCATAGCAATCAACTCGAACGCTATGATACTCCTTAGAAGTTACAACTGTCTTCTCAGCTGCTGAAGCTGTTACTGGTGTTAAAGCCATTGTTGCGGCTAAAGCTAATGTCATTACTTTTGTTAATAAATTCTTTTTCATAATAAAATCCTCCTTGTGTTTGATTTTACACCTTAATTTTTATTACACATTTATATAGTGTTGTCAAGTCTCAGCTCTGGTTCTGCGTGTCTTGAAATGACACAAAAATTTGCTGATTTTTTGTGATTTTACTGTATTATATTAAAATCACAAATTTATCTGTTTTGGTGAATTTTCATTGTTAACAGCTCGTGATCAATTCTGAGAACATTTAATTGTTTTATTAAATTCTCTTCTATACATCTCTCCGTGATACTTGCTATTTCCAAAATGTTGTGCTGGTAAAATAAGTAAATCTTTATCATGAAAATCAACAACGCGCATATTAGCAAGTACAGAATCAAGCAAATCTTGAGAAATATCAAGTTGCTTTAATTTAGAACTGAAGTCACGTACAAATTCATCAACATTTCTATGTCTTCTTTCAGCTTCTTTCTGTATGCCAACAACAAAATGCCTACCAAAAATAACAGGATCTTGATTATAAATATCATTCCAATCATTATAAGCATCTTCTGTATCAGCAACACCAATAATCACATACCCCGTAGAATATCTGGCATGATTTGTATTTGCCATTGCAACTAACGTTTTACCGATTTGTTCGATTTCATCATTATTCCAAAAACCATTTTCAAAATAAGTTAAACCAATTTTAAAGTCCAGCATCTGCATCTCTACTGTAGATAAAGATAGCAATTCTGCAAGTAAATCATCATCTTTTGTATGCTGCCTTGGAAGCTGTTTTGTCATCACATCTTTCAACATTGAATATAAAATATGAATGGCATTTTCTCTCACATCATAAGAGATATTTTCTGTAATCATACTAAATGTTGATTTGCAATACTCTTTAAGTGTTTCTGCAATGCAGACTGGATTAGTAATAATAAATCCTTCCTGATGTAAGCGATATAGAGCAAAAAACAGGGCAGAAAAACAAATATCTTTATTTGCCGTTTTAGCATTTTCAAATAAGTACTGTGAGAAATTAGAATGAACAGAAGTAAAAATATTATCAATCTCTATGATAATATCAAAAAATTCTTTTTCAAGTACATCTCTACCAGCTGCCTCAACAATTTTATTTATTTTTTGTGACAATTTAGAATTTGAATCATATATGATATTTAAATTCCTTGCATTTACATGAAAATTTTCCCCAAGCAAACACATTGCCATTGTTCCAGCAAGTAATTCTTCATCTTTTGACTGCCGAAAATTATTAAAAAGGAAAAAGCCATGCCTAATCCAAAAAGAAGATTCCGGATCTATGCCATAGTCAAGCCCATTACTTCGCAAACTGATTTTTGGCATATCAAGAATAGCTATCCTATCGTCATATGTATAATCCCCTCGTATGCTTGTAGCAACACGACGTACTAAATCAGCAAACAAATCAATATTATTTGCCTGCCGAATATCATGAGAAGACAGTTTTCTTCCTTGTGAATTAATACGGTTAAATATTAATTCTATTTTCTCAATACGCTCTTTTCGTTGCATAGTTACTACTACTGGAATCTGGGCATAACGAATAGCATTACAAACTTCAAATGGCAATACAGGTGTTGGTTGCTCAAGTTTTCCCTTAGCAACTAACTCTGCTGCACCTGGGCAATAATTTAAATCATAATACATATATTCTTCATTATATTTAATCGGAAATTTACAGCGCATAAATAAAGCAATCGCATTTAGCCTTTGTAAACCATCAATAATTTCATAATTGTCATCAATATCGTCATCAATCTTAACTTCATATTCAGATAAAATAATTGAAGGTACAGGATATTTACTCAGTAAAGAATCAATGAAGAGTTGATTCTCTTCTAAATTCCAAACTAATTTGCGCTGATAACGCCTATTTACAAACATTTGATTTTTCCACATTAGAATGTATAAAGATTCTACGGACCAACCTTTGACGTCTAATTTATCACTCACTTTTATGTTACCTCTTTCCATTTCTTTCCTCCATTATAACATCAATATAAATTATTGCAATAAAATTAAAGGCTCACTGTCACGGTGAGCCTTTGTTACACCTTAGTATAAATTTATCTTGTAGTGTTAATGATTCTGGGTGTCTTGAAATGATGCAAAAACTTGCTGATTTTTTGTGATTTTGTTTCAGTATATCAGAAAATGATTCACATTGCAAATTATGAAAACTTTTTAAATATCGATCCTGTATCTGATCTGATTTCCACAGGTACACACTGTCATTCTCCCTATGCCAAAATTCTGGAAACATCCCCCTGGCTGATAGATCTGGCGTTAATTCTTCTCTCGTAGCAGAAATATGGTGTCCAAGAATTGCAATGTCGTAAGACTTTTCCGATAACTTGTGTTTACGTAAGCAAACATCTTCAAATATATGATTAGCAGCGTGCTTGTATTCTATAATTGCATTAGTGGTTATTCAAACCAAGGCGGTTTCTCATTAGTTGAAGCTTCATCTCAAAAGTCTGTTCCGAAACCTTTTGCATTATCAAATTCCATTTTTTGTGGTTCGATTTCATTACTCTTAACAGAATCAACAATACCAGAAAATTTTTTAAATTCTTTGTTACTTGAGTCTACAAATATATCTGTTTCATGCATCGCTGGTAATATATAATCTTTTACATTCTGATAATATTTCTCCTGTTCATTTTCAAAAAATACAAGCAGCTTATCATACATATTTTCTGTCTGTGCTTGATGCAGAGCCCTGTAATACAAAAGTTTTTCATCATCACGAATAATTATTGGTATAATATTTGCATCCAAGCATTGCTTTAGCATTATAGCTCGTCCAGTTCTCCCATTTCCATCTTGAAACGGATGAATATGTTCATACTCCGCATGAAATACCGCAATATCTTTTAGAGTTTTATCAGACTTTTCGTATTTATGAATTAATTCTGCTATCTTATCTGGAATATTCTCCGGGAGTTCCGTCTCAATATCTGATACGTGATTCTTATATTTTTTAAATTCTCCTACCGGATATCCGTTTGCATAATCTTCAAATACTCCTGCTTTGAGCTGAAAATGAAATGATTTTATCATTTCAATGGTTAATGGCTTGTCTAATGATTTTATTACTTCATTAAACATTTTAAAATGCCCAGTCATCTCTTCAATATCTTTTGCGCGGTATATTTCATTAGAATCTCCAACTAATGATCCTGTATCAAAAAGAGAAGCAGTTTGTTCACTGGTTAATGTACTGCCTTCAATTCTATTGGAATTGTATGCCATAATTTTCTGAGTATAGGCATATACACCCTTTCGATCATGCACAGAAAATTCTTTCTTTAATTGTTTTTTTAGTATCAAAACAAAATTACTGTTTTTATTCATGACTCGACCTCGTTTCTCTCATTTTCTCAAGAAAGCATACTCTTGCAAAATAAAGCCAATACACAAATAAAGGATGCTTGCTTTTCTTGATCTTTTCGTCTTTCTATCATGTATGGCTGCAAATTGGACAAATCCTGCGCATATTCTTTAGCATAAGATTCAATAAGATCCAAAACTTTATTTTTCCGTATTTCAAACTGCTCCTTCAAAATAGGTAACATGCATTCTCCATTTCTATTATTACAATGTAAACTGACTTTCCACCTTAATGCCTTAATATAAGTAATTGCTTTTCTGTTTTTGATATATGCTTTTCGAAATCAATACTTATCTATGATAGTCCTCTCTCTTTTTGCAAAAAAGAAAGCGATTAATGTCGTATAGAAACACAAATCCCTTTTTCCGGTTTTTCGTTCTAATTTGCACGCTTATTTTTACCGGAATAACCGGAAAACCCCAAACACTTTTCCGAGAATCTTACAGTCCGGAACTATGATCGGGTCCATCGCATCATTTTCCGGCTGCAGCCGGATATGCCCGTCTTCTTTGTAAAAAGTCTTGACCGTTGCGGAATCATCGACTAAAGCAACAACCATTTCCCCATTCTGTGCGGTACTGCAGCGCTCCACAATGATATTGTCCCCGTCAAAAATACCTGCATTGATCATGCTCTCGCCCTTCACCTTCAGCATAAAGGACTCTGCATTTGGCATATACTCTGCAGGAATCGGGAAATAGGCATCAATATTCTCAACGGCAAGCATCGGCTGACCGGCGGCTACCTGCCCGATCATAGGGACATTCACCACTTCACGCCGTGTCAGATTGAAGTTATCATCCACGATTTCGATTGCACGCGGCTTTGTCGGATCACGACGGATATATCCGTTTTTCTCAAGTGTCTCCAGGTGGGAATGGACGGATGATGTGGACTTTAAATGGACCGCTTCACAAATGTCACGGACTGTTGGCGGATATCCTTTGTTTAAGATTTCTTTTTTTATATATTCCAGAATTTCTCTCTGTTTATCTGAGATTTTTCCATATGCCATAATGCGTTACCTCCGGGCGTATTTCTTTATGATCTTAGTTTATCATACTACAACATAGAACGCAAACGTATATTCCGAAAATTTGTTCGTATTTTCTATTGACAAACACATGTTCGCGTATTATATTTATCTTATGCAAACAAATGTTCGGTTTCGGATAAAACAGGAGGAATTTATTATGAAAAGGGTATATAATGAAAAAATCTCACCTCGTGCAAATGAAAGTCTCACCCGAAGAGAACATACCGTTCAGACCCAGAAACGCGTGATTGTTCTGCTCTGTGTTCTTGTCATCTTCGCCGTTATTCTGATTGGAAACAGTATTATTACATTTGCCGGTTCCAGAGCCGAACAGCCGGTTCATAAATATTACACAAGTGTCCAATTACAAAAGGGAGATTCTTTGTGGTCTCTTGCCGATCAATATGCTGCCTCTGACCGTACCTCCCGTGCGCAGTTTATCGATGAGGTGTGCGAACTGAACGGAATCTCGGAAGATAATACACTGCACAGCGGCGAGTATCTCGTAGTTTCCTATTACTCTCCGGAAATTCGGTAGCTAATTATCTGTTCTATTAATATTTATAACCTGCTATATTATTTTGTCACAAAAAAAGAGAATAACCTTCTTCCCTTTCATATCCGTAGGAAAGAAGTTATTCTCTCACTTTTCATTTATAATCACTCTTTATAATCAATCATGTCTGTTACACAAAATACCTGTTGGAATTACATCTCAATGATCTTTCCATCTCTCCAGATGCGTTCGAGATCATAGAACAGACGGTCTTCTTTGGAAAACAGATGCACAATGATATCCTCATAATCCATCAGAATCCATGTCGACTTATTATTTCCTTCAATCTGCTTTGCATGCAGCCCTGCTTTGAATAATGCTTCATCTACAGCATCCTGCATTGCAGTCAGCTGATTCTGGTTGTTTCCGTTTGCAATAATAAAATAATCGGCGATAGAGGAAACTCCTGTAATATCAATAACGGTTACATCCTCTGCCTTTTTATCTCTGAGCGCTTCTACGGCGGTCTTTACGATTTCTAATGTTTCCATGGCTGATCCTTTCCATACGGTTCATAAAATTGATAGGTTAACTGGGTCGTTGGGTCTACACTGCCTTTTCTCCCGCTTAAATAATGCAGCGTATCATATAAGATTTCTGCCATACACTGATTCAGATCCGAAAAGGCAATCTGTCTTATGATCGAAAGATGGGGAGCTTCACATCTTAAAGGTTCAATATAATCGGCAATGTAGATAATCTTATCCAATGTATTCATATCCGGCTCTCCGGTTGTATGCACCTTGATGGCATGAAGGATCTGCGGGTCCTTTACTCCATATGCTTCCTCTGCCAAAACCATACCTGCTTTTGCATGGAGAAGTCCTGGATTTTCACGCTCTACTTTAGAAATCAGGATATCGTTTTTTTCACAGAGAGAAATCTTTTTCTCTGTCGGGAGGCATTTGGCGCAATCATGCAGAAGTCCTGCGATCATCGCCTTCTCATAATCATATCCATATGCCATGGCAAGGCTTCCTGCCGTATACATGACCCCAAGCGTATGCTCATAGCGGTTTTTATCCAGTTCTTTTTTCAATCTCTTTTGTATTTCTTCTCGTTCCATACGTTTTGCTCCACTTCTTTACGATTGATACAGATGATGCCTGCGAATATACGCAGATACTTCTTCCGGAAACGCATGTTCCGGATGTTCTCCTCTCATCAGTGCCTGGCGGATCTTTGTGGAAGACATCAAAAAACGTTCACAGGGAACGATCCGGATATCACAGGGAAATTGTTCCTGCAACAAACGGATCTTCTTCTCCAGTGCAGCGATGGTAAAAAGATCCCTCGGGATCACCAGAATGGTAGCCAGTTTGGCAATTCGTTCCGGTTGTTTCCATTGTTCAAAATAGTCCAGAGAATCTCCACCCATAATAAAGAAGAAACGATGCATCGGAAACTGTTCCGACAATTTCTCCATGGTGCGGTATGTGTAGCTTCTCTCGGCACTGTCAAGCTCCAACCGGCTGACCGTCATCCAGGGATACGGCTGTGCGGCCAGTTTACACATTTGAAACCGGTCTTTGGCATCGGTCATCCCATGCTCATCCTTATTTGGAGAGTGTCCGGCGGGAATAAGCCATACCTGATCCAGTGCATAAGATTCGTATGCACATTTTGCCATATGAAGATGTCCGTTATGAATTGGATCAAAAGACCCTCCTAATATTCCGATATTCATGTGTCTTATTCCGGAAGTTTAATCTTTGGATTCTTCTTTGCCTTGCGGTAAAAGATCATTTTCTTTCCGATTACTTTTACGACATTGGAATGTGTACGCTCTGCAATGACAGAAGCGATCTCCTTCGGATCATCAATACAGTTTTTCAATACAGAGACTTTAATCAGTTCTCTCTTTTCCAATGCGGCATCAAGTGCTTCAATGATCTCTGGTGTCAGAGATGCTTTTCCAATCTGAAAGATCGGATCTATATTGTTGGCAAGGCTTCCCAGATAGGCGCGCTGTCTGCTGTTCATAGCGTTTCCTCCTGTTACTTATAATAATCAAATTCGTTATAATACATACGGACAGTATCTCCATCCTGTATGCCCTGTTCTTCCAGTTCCTTTAAGATGCCCTGTTCCCGAAGGAATTTCTGGAAGAATAAAAATCCTTTTTCGGAATCCATGTTTGTATATCCAAGCATTTTTTCAATCTTTGGACCCTCTACAACAAAGGCACCGTCTTCTGCACGGGTAATTGTATATGGTTCATCCTTAAAGAAGCCAAGTGCCGGATCAAATTCCTGCTCATAGACAACGGCTTCCTTCGGACATTTTGCCAGAAGTTCACGTACATGAAACAGTAATTCCCGAACACCCTGACCGCTCACCGCAGAAATCGGATACACTTTAATGCCTTCTTTTTCCTCAAATTCTGCACGAAGCGCAGAAATAATTTCGTTTTCATTGCCATAAATTGCATCAATCTTGTTTGCTGCAATTACCTGTGGTTTCTTCAACAAGTCCGGATTATATGCATCCAGTTCCCGGTTAATGGCATGAATATCCGCAATTGGATCACGTCCTTCGGTTCCGGCCGCATCCACAATATGGATAATGACTTTGGTTCTTTCAATATGCCGGAGAAATTCATGTCCCAGACCGACACCATCGGAAGCACCTTCAATCAGTCCCGGAATATCCGCAATCACAAAACCGTTTCCGTCTTCCATGTCAACAACACCCAGATTTGGCTGTAATGTCGTAAAATGGTAATTGGCGATCTTTGGCTGTGCATTGGTCACACGCGATAAAAAGGTGGATTTTCCGACATTCGGGAAACCAACCAGTCCCACATCCGCGATCACTTTAAGTTCCAGCTGAACTTCAATCTCGATGGCTTCCTGTCCCGGCTGGGCATATTTTGGAGCCTGCATGGTGGAAGTTGCAAAGTGCTGATTGCCAAGTCCTCCACGGCCGCCATGCAAAATGACAGAACGCTTATTTTCCCCTGACATATCGGCAATTACTTTTCCGGATGCCGCATCTCTTATAATTGTTCCCTCCGGAACTTTTAATATCAGATCTGCACCATTTTTTCCATGGCAGTTTTTCTTGCCACCTTCTTCGCCCGGTTCTGCTGCGAATTTTCGTCTGTGCCGATAGTCTGCAAGCGTATTGATTCCCTCGTCTACTAAGAAAATGACATCTCCGCCTTTTCCTCCATCGCCACCGTCCGGACCACCGTTCGGCACATATTTTTCACGACGGAAGGACACATGTCCGTCTCCGCCTTTTCCTGATTTGATAATAATTTTTGCACGGTCTGCAAACATAATCTCTCTCCTACATAACGATAAAACCCCGGCTCAAAAAGTCGGGGTTTTGTAAACTACTCGTTGTCTACTGGATATACAGAAGCCTGCTTCTTATCTCTTCCTACTCTCTCGAAACGAAGAACACCATCTACTTTAGCAAATAATGTGTCGTCTCCACCGATACCAACATTCACACCTGGATGAATTCTTGTACCACGCTGTCTATAGAGAATATTGCCAGCCTTTACGAACTGTCCGTCTGCTCTCTTTGCTCCTAATCTCTTGGACTCGGAATCACGGCCGTTCTTTGTAGAACCAACTCCCTTTTTATGAGCAAAAAACTGAAGGTTCATATTCAACATGTCCTACACCTCCTTGAAATCAAGAATGATATACTCATTCCCATAATCATTTTGTATTCCTTGTAAGCCCAGAACCATGGACTTCATCAGAAGCTGTGTATCATGACCGGCTTTCTGATCAAGTCTGAAATCAATCAGCCCGGATGTCTCTTCTGTATCAATATGATAAGAATCCTCTGTGAAAGTCTCTATGGAATTGATCGTATTTATCACAAGTGCCGAAACACCTGCGCAGATAATATCACTTCCTGCTTCCGCATATCCGGAATGACCGATGCAGTGAAATCCCACTGCATCTTCATGATCCTGTAAAATCGTTATAGTAATCATATAACAATTCCTATCGATTATCCATTAATCTTTTCAATCTTAACCTGGGTGAACGACTGTCTGTGTCCGTTCTTCTTGTGATAACCGGTTTTTCTCTTGTACTTGTAAACGATTACTTTCTTTGCTCTGCCTTCTTTGATGACAGAAGCTTCAACAGTTGCTCCGGCTACTGTTGGGTTTCCAACCTTCATATCGTCTCCGGATACTGCTAATACCTGATCAAAAGTAACCTTCTCACCAGCATCAACTCCAAGCTTTTCAATGGTAATGATATCGCCTTCGGATACTTTGTACTGTTTACCACCTGTTGCTATAATTGCGTACATATGGCACCTCCTATTTATCATTACTCGCCAGTTACGGTGTTGCCAATAAGCAAACTTTTACCTCACTGTGCGGCATACTAGTGTATAATAGCACATGACCACCTGTTCGTCAAGCTGTTTATGATAAAATTTCACGCAAAGATTTGTATACTTTTTTCCGGGTCAGTTCCACCAGACCAAGTCTGGTAATATCGATAAAATTTGCGGGAACCGAATCTTTTTGTAATTCCTCCCGAATAACGGAAATCAGCTTCTGCTGCTGTTCTTTCTTTTTCAGATTGATGAAATCCACGAGGATCATCCCTGAAATGTTGCGCAGACGAAGCTGCCGTGCAATCTCTTTTGCCGCTTCAACATTGATCGCAAATAAAGCCTCTTCCCGGCGGGACCGGTTTTTTCCGCTGTTGACATCAATGACCGTCAGGGTTTCAAGAGATTCAATGATAATATTGGCTCCGGAATCAAGCCATACCTTGGAAGAAAGCAGTTCCTGCATATTGCCCCGCAGATGATATAAAGTCGAAAGACTGACCGCATCATCCCGGTAAAGCTGCACTTTCTTTTCTTCCACAAGATGGGGAAGGTATGCACAGATCTCCTGATACAGATCCTGGCCATCCGTAAGAACCAGATCTGTTTTTTCAAAATTTTCTGCTTTTAACCGCGCCAGATAGCCGGGGAGATTCCGGTACACCAGATCTCCGGCATTCTGATGTGTACCGGTCTTCTTTAAAGCCCGGTATTCTTTCTGCACCAGCTCGATATCTTCGCATAATTCGGTTTCCGGAACCGCCCCTGCATTGGTTCTGAATACCAGCCCGTACCCTTCTGCTTCATGATCCTTACACGTGTTCTCTAAAAGATCCGACAGTCTTTTTGACTCCTCCTGGGATAATTTTTTAGAAACGCCAAGACAGGTATTCTCTGTCGAAAGGAAACAGTAATGTCCATGCACTACAAGCTTGGTGCTTACGACCGGATCTTTGGTTTTTACCGCATCTTTTACAACCTGCACCAGCAACTCATCCCCTTCACAGAGCGCTTCTTTTTTGGATAATTTTCTGGTATACACCGGGTTTTTCACATCATTCAGCGGAAGATAGCATTTCTGTCCATCCTCAATGCGCACAAAAGCGGCATGAATATTGGGCACAATCTTCTCTACATATCCTACATAAATATGATCCAGCAGAGTATTTTCTTCCGGTTCAAAAACCTGAAGTTCCTGCAGCTTCCGGTTCTCATCCAAAACCAGATAAGCAAGATACTCTGTCTGATGATGTTCCAGTTTTGTGACAACGATCCGATTCATTTAAACAATTTCCTCTCCCATGCCGGAAAGCCCAACCAGCTGCCCCTGTTCATCCCTCGCATAAACTTCGAGCCGGTGGATCTGGATTGCGGATTCGCAGTATTCCAGTCCGCAAAGCTGATAAACCGATGAAAGTACCAGTTCCGGTTTGATATTATCCACACTGCCCGTAGAAACCTGCAGGAAAAATGCCGGGCGTCCCTGCTCCTCTTCAACGGAAAACGCGTATACCAATGGTTTTAGGTCCACTTCCCGTTCACTTTTTTTCGTCTTTTTGATAATGGTAAACTGTGGGCTGTCCAAAAACCGTTCTTTGACGATTCTTTTCCATTCTTCCGTTGAAAACGGACTTTCGTACCCTTCTTTATAGCTCAGCCGGTAATCAGCTGCTGCCACAATTGACATCGCGGTTTTCGCTTTATCCGGCAGTTTCACATAGGAAGTAACCTCCACACCATCTACCATGGTTTCATTCAGTGCAGCGACTGCCTCCTTAGATGTCATGGATTCATTGACTTCAATATCAAAATATTCGCCATCGCTTGTGATTCCGACTCCAAGCGGCGCCGCAAAGGACATAATCTGATGCGGAGAATATCCTTCCGAATAACGGATATCAATCTTTGCACGCCGGACCGCTTTCTGAAAATAGCGCATCATATCCAGGTGTCCGATGAATTTCATGACACCCCATTTTCGAAATTTAATTCTGATTTTCAAAGCAGACACCTCCTCCAAATTGTCTTGCACCACATCCGGAGCAGCGCATCCGGCAGTTTGGCGTCACCGTCTCACTGAGCGCGGTTTTCCATTCACGCAGCATAAATGCCTTTGTCACACCGACATCAATAAAATCCCACGGAAAAATTTCATCGTCGCTTCGTGCTCTCTTGGTATAAAAATCAATATCAATGCCACATGCAGCAAATGCCTCCAGCCACAGATCATAGTGAAAGAATTCCGACCACGCATCGAAAAATTCGCCGTGTTCATACACATAAAGAATAGCTTTTGAAATCTTACGGTCTCCGCGCGCAAGGATTCCTTCCAATACCGTCACATCGGCTTCATGCCAGTTGTAACGGATACTCTTGTGGTTTAACTGTTCCTTTACATGATCATTGACAATCTTTGCACGCGCCAGATAATCTGATGGGTCTAACATGGTAGCCCACTGGAACGGGGTAAAAGGTTTCGGTACAAAAAAGGAAGTACTGATCGTAATCTGGCATTTTCCGTTTCTCTGTTCCTTTGGCACGGTGTCATAATACAAAGCGGCAATCTCGTTTGCCAGTTCCGGGATCGCCCGCATATCTTCTTCTGTTTCCGTTGGAAGTCCAAGCATAAAATAAAGCTTGACCTTATTCCAGCCGCCGACAAACGCATCATGGGAACCGGTCAGAATATTGTCAACCGTCAGGCCTTTATTGATAACATTTCGCAGTCTCTGGGAACCTGCCTCCGGGGCAAATGTCAGACTGCTTTTTTTGATGTCCTGCACTTTCTGCATAATATCAAGGGAAAAGGCATCAATACGAAGGGATGGCAGGGAAATATTGACATGTTTTTTGTCACACTCCTCAATCAGGAAATTGATCAGTTCCTCCAGATCGGAATAATCCGATGAACTGAGAGAACTTAAGGAAATCTCTTCATAGCCGGTCGATGCAAGCATGGTTTGTGCAAGTTCTTTCAGTCGTTTTACGCCCTTTTCCCGGTTTGGCCGGTAAATCATGCCGGCCTGACAGAAACGGCATCCGCGGATACAGCCTCTCTGTATTTCAAGCACCACGCGATCCTGTGTTGCTTTGATAAATGGAACCACCGGTTTTTCCGGATAAACCGAGCCGGTCAGATCCATATCCACCTGCTTTTTGATGGTTGCCGGAATATCATCATAAACAGGAGTAAATGCCGCTATCGTGCCATCTTCTTTGTAACGGACTTCATACAGCGACGGGACATAAATGCCCTCTATTTTTGCCGCCTCATGCAGAAATGCCTTCCTTGAATACTGTCCGGATGCCCGCATCGACTTATAGAGATTTAAAAATGTATCATACTGTGTCTCCCCTTCTCCAATATAAAAACAATCAAAAAAGTCTGCAATCGGTTCCGGATTATAAGAACATGGTCCTCCACCTAAAATAATCGGGTCTTCGTCCCCACGTTCAGCCGAAAGAAGCGGAATCTGTGCCAGATCCAGAATCTGTAAAATATTGGTGTAGCACATCTCATACTGCAGAGTCAGACCGACAAAATCAAAGTTTTTGATCGGTTCCTGGGACTCAAGTCCGAACAGCGGAATATTCTGCTCCTTCATAATTTTATGCAGATCCGGCCATGGAGAATAGACACGTTCACACCAGGTGTCCTCTCTGCGGTTAAACATGTCGTATAGGATCTGAATTCCAAGATGTGACATACCAATTTCGTATACATCAGGAAAACACATCGCAAAACGAATCTGCGATGTGTCATCTTTTACTACAGAATTCAGCTCATTACCGATATAGCGTGCAGGTTTTTCAATCTGCATCAGAATCTCGTCACTTAAAGCTAGTTTTCTCATAGATACCTCTTAACATTTATTTTTTATCGCTGGGCAAGTTCATTGGCAATCTCTTCCCAGGTAATGCCTTTTTCCACCATAAGCACCATACAGTGATACAGAAAATCGGAAATCTCGTATTTGATGTTTTCCGGTTCCGGATTTTTCGCTGCAATTACAATTTCCGTACACTCTTCCCCAAGTTTCTGCAAAATCTTATCGGTTCCTTTCCCAAACAGATAATTGGTATAGGAACCATCCTGCGGATGTGCTTTACGTTCCTTGATAATATCATACACGCTCTCAAGTACCTTCAGCGGATTTTTCTCAACATACTCTTTTTGTACGATGCTATTGAAAAAACAGGTACGGTTTCCGGTGTGACAGGCAGCCCCTACCTGAGAGACTTTTGCCAGAATCGTATCAAAGTCGCAGTCAGCCGTCAGGGATTTCACATACTGGAAATGCCCGGATGTCAGGCCTTTGGTCCAGAGTTCATCACGGCTTCTGCTCCAGTAGGTCATTTTCCCGAGATTAATTGTCGTATCAAACGCCTCTTTGTTCATGTATGCAAGCATCAGCACTTCATCTGTACGGTAATCCTGCACAATGACCGGAACCATTCCGTCCGAATTCAGTTTCAGATCCTCCCAGGACAGATCCGGTGCAAAATTATACATATTGATGCCTTCCTGAAGCAGAGAAGACTTTAACTTCATAATATCCGTTGAAGTATCATTGATGAACGGACCCGCAATTCCTCGGATTTTTTCCCGCTTCAGCAGCCTTACGATCTCGTCAAAATTATAATCCGGAAGTTCCACCACATATGGAATGTTGGTCAGATTTTCCAGTGCATCCAGAATTTCCGGATTTAACACCAGTGCTTCATGGAATGTATTTTCAATCGAATCCTGATTCTTAAAAATAAAATCCACATTGTTGATAGAGAGCAGAATCCGGTCTTTGCCAAAACGTGCACTGGCTTCCTCCGCCAGTCCGATGCTCGAAGGCTTAGAAGCATTTAAAATCACCTGAAGGCATCCTGCAAACAAAAGTTTTTTGATGTCTTCCAGACGGTTAATGTTTCCTCCTGCGCATACTTTAATATCAATGTTGCGATTGATGTTTCGAATCGTATTGACATTCTTTTCATGCTCATCATCGCTGGTAGACAGGTCAAAAATAATGATCTTGTCAACTCCACTGTCGTTGTATAACTGGCACAGTCGATAAACATTCGCATCTACCGGCGTAAAATCGGTCATGGATCTTACTGCATGACCATCTTTTAAATAAAGCGTCGCGACAATGTTTTTTTGTTTCATGTATTACAAACTTCCTTTCGTTGACAGAATTCCTTTTACTCTCGGATCATGGGAAACCGCTTCATCCAAAGCTCTGGCAAATGCCTTAAACATCGCTTCTGCCATATGATGATTATTTCCGGGGCTTAACACCTTAATGTGCAGATTCATTCCCGCACTGTAGGAGACCGCATAGAAAAATTCACGGATCATTTCGGTATCAAGTGTTCCCAGACACTCCGTAGTAAATTCGCCGTCAAATACAAGATATGGACGTCCGGAAAGATCTACCGCACACAAAACAAGTGTCTCATCCATCGGAAGGATACAGCTTCCAAATCGTTTAATTCCGCTTTTGTCCCCCAATGCCTTTTTGATCGCATCTCCAAGTACGATTCCGCAGTCTTCGATCGTATGATGGCTGTCGACCTGAAGATCTCCATCACATTCCATATGCAGATCGAAGAAACCATGCTTAGAAAATCCCTCCAGCATATGATCAAAAAATCCAATGCCTGTCTCAATATGGGAAATACCGCTTCCATCCAGATTTAAAGTCACCTGAATGTCCGTCTCTTTTGTTTTGCGTGTTGTGCTGATCTGTCTTTTTTCCATAATCTGCTCCTTTTAGACTTTCTTTCCCATATACTACTCAAACCGAACGCGGATGGAGTTTGCATGTGCGGTCAGTTTCTCACATTCTGCAAACTGCTCAATATCTTTATGTACTTTTTCAAGTGCTTCCCGTGAGTAAGAAATAATGCTGGACTTTTTAATAAAATCATCCACGGAAAGTGCGGAAAAGAACTTGGCCGTTCCGTTTGTCGGAAGAACATGGTTTGGTCCGGCAAAGTAATCGCCAAGCGGCTCGGAGGAATACTCTCCGATAAAGATAGCACCGGCATTGCGGATCTTTGTCATTACGTGGAACGGATCTGCTGTGACGATTTCCATATGTTCGGATGCAATCGCATTTACGGTATCAATTGCTTCTTCCATATTATCTGCCACAAGAATATATCCGTAATTGTCCAGGGACTTCTGGATGATCTCTTTTCTGGAAAGTTCTGCGACAAACTGATCAATCTCTGCAGATACTTCTTCTGCAAGTTTCTGGCTTGTGGTGATCAGAATTGCAGATGCCATCTCATCATGTTCTGCCTGGGATAACAGATCCGCTGCAACATAGCGTGGATTTGCAGTCTCATCCGCAAGCACTAAAATCTCACTCGGTCCTGCAATGGAATCAATGCTGACATAACCAAACACTGCTTTTTTGGCAAGTGCGACATAAATATTTCCCGGTCCGACAATCTTGTCAACCTTTGGCACACTTTCGGTTCCAAATGCCATGGCAGCAATTGCCTGTGCTCCACCGACTTTATAGATCTCATCAACTCCGGCTTCTTTGGCTGCAACCAGAGTGGAAGGATATACTTTTCCATCTTTGCCTGGTGGCGTACACATTACAATACGGTCTACTCCCGCAACTTTTGCCGGAAGAACATTCATCAGTACGGAAGAAGGATACACGGCCTTTCCGCCCGGAACATAGACACCAACCGTCGCAAGTGCGGTAACTTTTTGTCCAAGAATGATACCGTCCTCTGTCGTAAACCAGGAATTCTGTACCTGTTTTTCATGATATTTTTTGATATTTACAAGAGACTTGCGGATCACTGCAAGCAATGTCGTGTCAACCTGCTCATAGGCCTCGGCAATCTCTTCTTCTGTTACAAGAATATTGCCGGCATTGATGTCCGCGCCGTCAAACTGCTTGGTATAATTAAAAACTGCCTGATCGCGGTTATTTCGCACTTCTTCAATAATGGCGTTTACACGGCCTTCAAACTCACCGTAATTATTCGGGCTTCTTTTTAAGAGATTCTGCAGAATATCTTTTCTGGTATCCTCTGTAAGTTTTAAAATTCTCATGATGTCCCTCCTAAATGACTTTTTTCAAATCGCGGATCAGTTTTGTGATTCGTTCATTTTCCATTTTCATACTTACCTGGTTTACGACCACGCGTGCAGAAAGCGGACAAACTTCCTCTAACACCGTCAGCCCGTTTTCACGCAAGGTCGTACCTGTCTCTACTATATCACAGATTACCTCTGATAGTCCAACGATCGGTGCAAGTTCGATGGAACCATTCAGCTTGATAATCTCAACCGTCTGATGTTTTTTGTTATAAAAATAATCTTTGGCAATCCGCGGATACTTGGTTGCCACACGGATCTGTTCATGATGCTGCAAAAGTTCCGCAGCACTTTCCGGTCCACAGATGCACATTTTGCATTTTCCGAATCCAAGATCCAGCACTTCATAAATATTTCTCGACTCTTCTAAAATCGTGTCTTTTCCGACAATTCCAATATCAGCTGCACCATACTCTACATATGTAGGCACATCCGGTCCCTTGGCAAGGAAAAACCGAAGTCCAAGTTCCTCATTGACAAAGATCAGTTTACGGGTATCCGGATCACGGATCTCATCACAGGTGATTCCTATTTTTTCAAACAGTTCGAGTGTCTTTTTTGCCAGACGTCCCTTTCCCAGTGCAAACGTCAGATATCTCTTTTCTTCCATGATCTCCTCCTATGCTTCCTCTATAAATTCTACTTTTGAAACGTGATCCTTCATGGCATAGCTCAGATAATCATCTTTGCTCCGGCCTTTCTGCATCTGGATCAGAGAAACCGAAATTCCCTGAGCGCGAAGTTCTTTCGCTTTTTCTACTGCTTCCGCAATCTTACTTTCCGCGTAAACGATCATCTGATTTTTCTCCTCGGACGGAAGCGTGATCTTTTGTCTGGAAAGAGCGGAAAGAAGCTGGTCCACAACAATGGCAAAACCAATGGCCGGTGCTTTTCTTCCGAAATATGTAAGCAGCCTGTCATAGCGTCCTCCCTTTACCACAGGTTCTCCTGTTCCAAACGTATATCCTGCAAAAATAATACCGGTATAATAATGGTAATTGCTGATGATTCCGAGTTCAAACGAAACGTATTTTTCAATTCCGTATATCCGCAGAAACGATCCGAGTTTTTCCAGATCAGTAATTGCGGAAAGAATGTTCGGGTAATCCGAAGCAAGAGACTTTGCCTCAGCAAGTTCTTCTACCTGTGTCTCAAAACTTCCGAGAAGGGAAAACAGTTTCTTTAACGTGTCATTTAAATGCATTCCCTCTACCATTTCTTCCACACCGAAATAATTTTTATTGGCAAGCAGTTCTCTTAATTCCTGCTGCTGTTCCTCATCAAGTCCTGCCGCCTCTGCCAGCCCGCGGAAAAACTGTGCATGTCCCACCGAGATCTGAAATTCTTTTAGGCCGCTCGAAAGAAGGGACTCCACTACCATGGCAAGTATTTCTGCGTCAGCGGCAACGGTTCCGTCTCCGATCAGCTCCGCACCGCACTGTGTCGTTTCCTTTAAGCGTCCCTGATACGCGTTGGAATTGATAAACGTGTTTCCCATATAACAAAGTTTTACCGGCATATCATCCTCGGTATAGTACTTTGCAGCACTTCTTGCAATAGATGGAGTAAAATCCGGACGAAGTACCAGCGTGCTTCCGTCCTTGTCAAAAAACTTATACAGATCTTTGGATGGTGTTGTACCAATTTCTTTTCCAAAAATATTAAAAAATTCAAACGTTGGTGTCTGAATATCACGATATCCATATTGACGCAATACATCGTGTAATCTCTCCTGCAACAGTAGTTTCTGTTTGCACTCTCCGTTATAAATATCCCGGACTCCGTCCGGCGTATGTAACATCTGGTCTGTCATAATCGAACCTCTCGCTTTACTATTTTAAAGTGATACCGTGATAATTTGGTAGCACATGAAACAACGCTATTATAAGAAATATTCCAAAGATTGTCAATCCCTGTCCTCTAAATCCTTCTGGAGAACCTGAAGATAGGGAATCAGTACCCCTGATACCTTTGGCAGAAAATAAGCAGGATTTAACTCCTCATACCGAAAGCTTTTCCGTCCACCATCCAGAGCCCGGTTCCAGAACTTCTCCAGATCGGAAAAACGCAGATAATAAAATTCCTCCCTGTGCGTAAAAGATATCAGAAGAAACGCTATTCCCTCCTGCTTTTCAAACTGCTCCATAAAAGCCACTTGATGCGGATGAACATTGGCAAGCGGAAAGGTGTCGGTGTTGCATTCTTTTGCATCGAAACACACCGGAATTCCCTGTACAGCTCCAATATAATCCACGGTACTTTTCTGTTCAAAATAGGCAAGTGTGATGTGTCTGGTTTCTTTATCAATATTAATAGGAGTAATCGGTGTCGGGATCTTCTGGATCAGCGCCAGGCCGTTGTGTGCATATTTTTCGTTTGTACGGTTTAAAAGATCCTCTAGTGTTGATCCGCGCAGTCCCCTTGAATTCCAGGTCGGCATCTGCTATCCACGCTCCTTTTCCATAATTTCTTTAAATATTTCGGGCATCGGAGCAGTAAAAACTCTTCCGTCCGGAAATTCCAGACGATACGCATGAAGCAGCTGATGATCCACATGAAAGGTACCATAAAATTTGTGATTCACTGACGGGTCCCCATACTTGCGATCTCCGATAACCGGATGACCGACAGATGCCAGATGTGCACGAATCTGATGTGTTTTTCCGGTAATCAGGCAGATTTCCAACAGACTGCATGTTCCTTTCGCCTGTACGGACGTATAAGAAGTCTCAATCCGTACAGCATCTTTTTGTTCCTGTGTCAGAATCTTTACCTGATTGGTATGTTCGTCTTTGATAAGCCATCCGGACAGATGTACCGGTTTTGTAACGTTCCCGGATACAATGGCACGGTAAAATTTATGAATGGTACGTTCCCGCAGCCCCTCGGAAAGCATCTGTGCGCCGGCAAGCGTTTTGCCCATCAGAAGAAGTCCTGTCGTATTGCGGTCCAGCCGGTTGCACACTGACGGACGAAACGTGCCGAATGTCTCCAGAGAAAGTGCCCCGCTCCGGATCAGATAGCCGAGCAGATATTCATTGGCAGACAGATCCTGTTCTTTTGCTTTCTGGGAAAGCATATTGTATGGCTTATCCGCGATGAGAATATCCGTATCTTCATAAATGATGGAAAGCCCCTTCATTGGCAGACGCTGCAGCATGTGAAACTCTTCCTGCAGTTTTTTTGTATCCTGCATAAATTTATGCAGTGTTTCATCACTGAAAAACACTGCTACCTGCGCGCCTTTTTGCAACGTCTCCTTCCCGGTCGCTTTTTTTCCGTCCAAAGTAATATTCTTTTTTCGAAGCATCTTATATAAAAAACTGACCGATGCATTGGGCAGTAGTTTTTTTAAATATTTATCAAACCGCTGGTTGGCATCATTCGTGCCGATGGTAAATGTTTTCATAACGTTTCCTACTTCTTTTTATGGATGTTGCGGATGGTTTTCTTTTTGTGTTTTGCGGTCACCATCTTTCCGGCAGCAGCTTTGCCTGCCGGTGCCTTCTTTCCCTGTCTGGATGACCGGTAGGAAGTACCCGCGTCTTTTTTCGGCCGGCGCGGACGGATCAGACATTTGGAATCAAATCCGATCAGATCCTGACGTCCTGCTTTGATTAATGCTTCATGTACCAGATCGTAATTTTTCGGGTTGCGATACTGGATCAGTGCACGCTGCATGGCTTTTTCATGCGGATTGGTTGCCACATATACAGGTTCCATTGTCCGCGGGTCCAGTCCTGTATAATACATGCAGGTAGAAATCGTTGACGGTGTCGGATAAAAATCCTGTACCTGTTCCGGCATGTAACCTAAATCCCGCAGATACTCTGCCAGTTCGACCGCTTCTTTCAGCGTCGATCCCGGATGGGAAGACATCAGATACGGCACAAGATACTGCTCTTTTCCGATTTTTTTATTCATATCTTTATACGCTTTTACAAAACTGTTATACACTTCCACACTTGGCTTTCCCAGTTTCTGTAAAACGGTATTGCTGATATGTTCCGGTGCCACCTTCAACTGCCCGCTCACATGATGCTCGCACAGTTCCCGCAAAAATGTACGATCCTTATCATACATCAGATAATCAAACCGGATACCCGAACGGATAAATACTTTTTTCACACCCGGAAGCACCCGCAGCTTTTTCAAAAGGGCAATGTAATCCTTATGATCTACCTCCAGATTCTTACATGGTTTCGGGAACAGGCACTGCTTCGTCGGACAGGCTCCCTTCGTCATCTGCTTTTTGCATGCCGGTGCACGGAAATTCGCCGTAGGTCCCCCGACATCATGGATATACCCTTTGAAGTCCGGTTCCTGAATGATCTGTTTTGCCTCGTCAATGATCGACTCATGGCTTCTCGTCTGGATAATCCTGCCCTGATGAAACGTCAGCGCACAGAAACTGCATCCGCCAAAACATCCGCGGTTGCTGATCAGGGAAAACTTAATCTCCCGGATCGCAGGAACCCCTCCGTCTTTTTCATATGACGGATGATAATTCCGCATATACGGAAGTGCATAGACTTCATCCATTTCCGTCTGTGTCAATGGCTTTGCCGGTGGATTCTGCACAACAAATGTGGTTCCACCGTAAGGCTCAAACAGGCGCTTTCCGGAAAATGGATCTGTATTACAGTACTGCTTATAAAAACTCTGCGCAAACGAACGCTTATTTTCTTTGATCTCATCATAATCCGGTAACTCGATGGCATCATAGATCAGATCACGGTTTTTTGTTTTAAATACGGTTCCGTCAATAAAGGTAATATCATGCACATCGATTCCGGCATTCAATGCATCTGCGATTTCAATGATACTGTGTTCTCCCATTCCATAAGAAATCAGATCTGCACCGGAATCAAGCAGGATCGAACGTTTCACCTTGTTGGACCAGTAATCATAATGTGCCAGACGGCGCAGACTGGCTTCGATTCCACCGATAATGATCGGGGTCTTCTTGTATGTATGCCGGATCAGATTACAGTACACCACGGTAGCATAATCCGGTCGCTTTCCCATTACGCCTCCCGGGGTATAGGAATCGGTTGCACGGCGTTTTTTGGATACCGAATAATGATTCACCATAGAATCCATATTTCCGGCAGAAACCAAAAAGCCAAGTCTTGGAACGCCAAGCACGGAAATAGAAGCATCATCCTTCCAGTCCGGCTGCGCAATGATTCCCACCGTATAGCCATGTGCCTCCAGCAGTCTGGCAATGATTGCATGACCAAAAGACGGATGATCTACATATGCGTCTCCGCACACATATACAAAATCCAGCTGTTTAATCCCGCGTTCCTGCATATCCTGTTTTGAAATCGGCAGATATCCTTCGTACATAATTTTATACTCCTGATGATTGTTTATTTTCCGCTTCTTTTTTCAGGGAAGCCAGTTCCTGTTCCGTAAGTTTACGGTAAGTTGCCTTTTCTAATGTTCCAAGTGTAAGTGTTCCCATGGAGATCCGTTTCAGATATGTCACCTTACATCCAACCGACGCAAACATACGCTTCACCTGGTGAAATCTGCCTTCCGAAATCGTAAGTTCCGCCTCACGGTCCCCAAGAATTTTGAGATCTGCCGGAAGTGTGCGCTTCTCATCGCCGATGTCCACGCCCTCTGCAAATTGTCCTGCCGTCGTATCCGGAATTTTCTGATCTACCTGTACAAAATACGTTTTTTTGACATGGTAAGCCGGTGACAGCAGGCGATGCGTGAGTTCTCCGTCATTTGTAATCAGCAAAAAACCTTCCGTATCCTTATCCAGTCTTCCGACCGGTGCAAACTCTTTTCGCATGGACTCCGGGAAGAAATCCATAACCGTCCGATTTAACCGGTCACATCTTGCCGTCACACAGCCCGCCGGTTTATAAAAGAGATAATAGGAATACTTCTCATAAATCACCGGACGATGATCAAACAGAATCTGATCCTGTTCCGGATCAACCTTAAGATCCGGTTTCTTTGCCACCGCATCATTTACCGTAATTCGTCCCTCGCGGATTCGTTTTTTCACATCGGTGCGTGTGCCGACGCCGGAATCCGCCAGGAATTTGTCCAGGCGAATCATACGTTTGCCTGCTGCAGAAATGCAACAAGGAAATCCCATACTCTTGCGGTAGAAGAAATGGATAAATGCTCTTTTGGCGTGTGAATGTCAAAATTGTCCGGTCCGAAAGAAACGCAGTCGAGATCCGGAATTTTTTCAGAAAGAAGGCCACACTCCAGCCCTGCATGAATCGTGGAAAATACAGGTTTTTTATGAAACAGCTCTTCGTATACTTTTTCTACCTGCGGACGCAACGCAGAATCCGTGCGATACTCCCACGCCGGATAATCACCTTCCACTTCTGCTTCTCCTCCAAGCATCTCCACAAGCATCGTAACACGTGCACACAGATCTTCTTTGCGGGTTTTTACACTGCTTCGGATCGAAGTAAGAGACGTCAAGGCATCTTCTTTTAATTCCAGAATTCCAAGATTTAAGGAAGTTTCTACCTGACCGTTTAACAGCTGGCTCATATGCTGAATTCCGTTTGGCACATTACGCAGATAAAAAATCACACGGCTTACCGAATGATAATCTAATATTTCCGCTTCAGCATTGCCCTGTTCTTCTATCAGCACCTGCACGCCCGGATCTGTTTCCACCAGTTCTCTTTTTAATATTTCATTCAGTTCTTTTACATATTCACAGACAATCTGCGTATTTTCTTTCGGAATCAGGATTTCTGCCTCGCATTCTCTTGGAATCGCATTGTCCTTTAACCCTCCATGCAAAGTGAGAATTCCAAACGGGGAACGCGAAAAGATTCCATACAGCAGGCGTCCCATCAAAAGATCTGCATTTCCATGTTCTTTATCGATCTCACTGCCGGAATGTCCGCCGGAAAGCCCGGTCACAATAAGAGAAAGTTTCTTTCCCGTCTGTCTGACACGGGTTACGGGAATGGAAACATTTAATGCCATACCGCCCGCACAGCCGGTCAGGAAAATTCCCTCTTCATCACTGTCAATATTTAACATGGTATGTCCGGTCAGCATAGACAGATCCATGACAGCCGCCCCCAGCATTCCGATTTCTTCATCCACGGTAATCACAACTTCCAATTTCGGATGGGAAATTTCATCTGATTCCAAAATTGCCAGCGCATATGCCACTGCAATTCCGTCATCTCCGCCAAGCGTTGTCCCTTCTGCCTTCAGGAAATCTCCATCTACATACAAGCGCAGTCCTTCTTTATCCATGTCAAGATTACAGTCTTTTTCTTTTTCACAGACCATATCCATGTGTCCCTGAATGATAATCGCCGGAGCCTTTTCATAGCCTTTGGATGCTTCCTTGACAAGAACCACATTGTTTGCTTCATCCTGATACCAGGTCAGTGCGTGTTCTTTTGCAAATTTTACCAGGTAATCACTGATCGCTTTGGTGTTTCCCGATCCATGTGGAATTGCTGCGATCTGCTTGAAATAATAAAATACCCTTTCCGGATATAAATGCTCTAATGTACTCATATACTCCTCCTGTCTCACATAAACTGTATCATGAAAAAATTTGTATTTATTTTTCTCTGTTGCATACTGTTTTTGTTTTTTATCTGTTTCCCCCACGCAGCAGTTTCGGCATCAAAACAAGGACTGCGGCTGTGGTTTACGCAGATTCTTCCGACGCTGCTTCCTTTTTGTGTCCTCTCGTATGTCATTCTGCACAGTGAAATTCTTCCGAAAAAATTTTCTACCTGCTACATCGTATTGTGTGGTTTTTTATTCGGATTTCCCATCGGCTGCAAACTGACTGCCGACTTTTACAGCAGTAAATATATTTCCCGGGAAAAAGCCTCTGCTCTATGCTGCTTTACAAACAACTTAAGTCCCGTATTTGTCATAACCGCCATTCAGGAAATTTTGCAGCTTCCGTTATCTCCTGTATACGTTTTTCTGATCTATGGCATTCCGTTTTTGTATGGAATGAGTATGCTGTTATTATATCACAGAACCCCTTCTTCTACACAAAAAGAAACGGCATCAAGATTTCATATGGATATGCAAATCATTGATGCCGGCATCATTCACGGATTTGAAACCCTGATCAAAATATGCGGCTATATCATCCTGTTTTCCATTTTCTGCGAAATGCTGCAGACACTGCCGTTTCCGGCGCATTGGTTTTCGCTGGCCGCCACCGGATTCTTAGAAGTTACAAACGGTGTTGCGCTGCTTTCCACCTCTGCCTGCACCAGACAGATAAAATCTCTTCTGGCAGTGTTATTCCTGTCATGGGGAGGATTGTCCGGCATTTTTCAGGTCTCTTCCATCCTTCACCAGACCGGCCTCTCGCTCCGGAACTATGTATTACAGAAAATAATCCTCTTACTGTTAACCGTTGGATGCTGTATTCCTTTACTCTTCCTGGGCATCCTCATCTGAAGCTGAAATATTGGTAATCTGCGGCTCCTCTGCAGACTCTGCTGCCTGTCCGGCAGAAGCGGCTGCCTCCTCTGCTGCTTCTGTCTGTGGAAACAGCTGTGCCCGGTTCTTTGTCACTACATCAAGGAAACCCTGCAGTGAAGAAATCAGACTGTCATACCGCGCCTGAGAAGTCTCGATGGAATTAGACAAAACCTCCTCGATCTCATGCAGCTGGTCATCCGCATATCCCATGGCACTGACACGCAGACTGTTTGCCTCATTGGTAGCATTGTCTAAAATTTCCTGGGCCTGCTTGGTTGCAATCATAACAACTTCATTTGCCTGTGCATATGCCTGCTGCATAATCTGATGCTCGCTGACAAGTTCGTTGGTCTGCACCTGTGCCTGTGCAATGATCTGATCTGCCTTCGCCTGTGCATCTGCTAAAATTGCTTCCTTATTGCTGATAATCTTCTGATAACGCTTTACTTCTTCCGGTGTTTTGGCGCGAAGTTCCGCAATAAGTTCTTCTAATTCTTCTTTGTTGACAATAATCTTTGTACTTGAGAGCGGCTGGAATTTACAGCCATCAATATACTCTTCGATTTCCTCAATAATCTGTTCCATCTTACTGCTCATAGTGAAAATCTCTCCTATCTGTTCTCATATTTCTTATAAATCCGTTCAATAAAACGTTCCGGTACAAAGTTGGAAATATCTCCACCGTAGGACGCAAATTCCTTGACAATTGTCGAACTTAAATAGGAATAAGAAAGATCACTTGTCAGGAAAATGGTTTCAATATTAGAATCCTGCACATGGTTCGCCTGCGCGATCTGCAGCTCGTACTCAAAATCTGTCACTGCACGAAGCCCACGCACAATAATGGAAGCGTCTATTTTGTTCATAAACTCTACCAGCAGACCATCAAAGGACGCCACCGTAACGTTTGGAATATCCTTTGTCATTTCTTCTATCATACTAACACGTTCTTCTAAAGAAAACAACGAATTTTTTGCGCTGTTGTTGAGCACTCCGACGACCAGCTCATCCACAATTTTTGAAGCACGGTTGATGATGTCCATATGTCCGAATGTCAGTGGATCAAAACTTCCCGGATAAATTGCTTTTTTCATGTTTGTTATACCCTCTTCTGTTGAATAAAGACATGCATGTTTGTCTTATATTTTTTGAACTTTATCACGGAAAATCCCAGCTCATCCAGATAAGAAAAATCCGTATCCAGCGATGCTTCCACAATAATCATGGTGTCAGGTTTCAACACACTTGATTTTGAAAGGAAACGCAGCACATCTTCTTCAAGTCCCTGCCGGTATGGCGGGTCCATAAAAATAATATCAAATGTATATTTTCCCTCCAGACTGCTGATTCCGCTGATCACATCCGTGGTAAGCAGTCTGGATTCCTTCGTAAATTTTGTGAATGCAATATTATCTTCAATGCATTTGGCCGCTTTCCGGTTATTCTCAATAAAAACCGCATACAAAGCTCCGCGGCTGATTGCTTCTAACCCGATCTGACCGCTGCCCGCAAACAGATCCAGGAAATAACATCCCGGCACATCATTCTGCAGCATATTGAATAATGTCTCTTTGATCTTGTCTGTTGTCGGGCGCGTTTCCAGCCCCTCAATTGTTTTCAGCGGCAGGCTGCGCGCTGTTCCTGCTATGATTCGCATAAGGTTCCTCCATATGTTTTGATGATACACCGCTCCAGAAATGCAATGGCATATGCCGCAGCCGCATGTCTTATTTCACTTCTTGTACCGGTAAAATGTTCTGTCCCGGAAAATATCTTTCCCTGCACAAAACATCCAAAACAGACCGTTCCCACCGGAGTCTTTAAAGTTCCTCCCCCGGGTCCGGCAACCCCCGTTGTAGCCACCGCACATCCCGCGTGTGCCTGTTTTGCAGCACCTTCTGCCATCTCCTGTGCGGTCTGTTCACTCACGACACCATAATCGGAAATGGTCTCCGGCAATACGCCCAGTATCTTTTCTTTTGCTTCGGGAGCATAAGTGATATATCCCTCTTTAAAATAATCGGAAATTCCCGGAATATCTACCAGTGCAGACGCTACCAGTCCTCCGGTACAGCTCTCGGCTGTCGTCACCAGCAGCTGGTGTTCTGCCAGAAGTCTGTCAATTTTCATTAGTTCTGATCCTTTAATACTTCTTTGTTTTTTGCGATATAATCAATCAGAGATACGACGGTAAGTACCAGGGAAATATAAATAAATACCGTTCCGAGTACTGTAAATACCGTATTTTGAATATTCAGTACCAGAAGAATCACGGTGACCATCTGGGATGCGGTTTTAAACTTGCCCCAGTAGCTTGCAGCGATCACTACACCATTGTCTGCAGCAATCAGACGGAATCCGCTGATAATAAACTCGCGGGAAATAATCACAATAACAATCCATGCCGGAATTCTGTCAAGTGCAATCAAACAGATCAGTGCAGAGCAGACCAAAAGCTTGTCTGCCAGCGGGTCCATAAACTTTCCGAAATTTGTTACAAGATTGTACTTTCTTGCAATTTTTCCATCCAGAAAATCCGTCAGGCTTGCGACAATAAAAATAACAAGCGCAATGTAATTTCCGTATCCTTCAAAGTATGGAGCTAACAGAAAAAATACAAAAAACGGTATAAGAATCACACGGAAAGTCGTTAATTTATTTGGTAAATTCATAATTGTTCCTCCTATTTTACGATCGTAGCGATCAGGTCATATTCATACGCACCGGTAACTTCCACCTTTACAATATCTCCGGTTAAAAGTTCTTCGTCCGTATTGATAAAAATATATCCGTCTACATTTGGCGCATCCCGGTAGGTTCTGCCGACGTAGGTATTATTTTCATCCGCAACCTGTCCTTCAATAAACGCATACAAAACCGTACCTTTCATGGCTTCATTCTTGTCAAAAATCACTTCTTCCTGAAGTTCCATGACGTCTGCCTGCCATTCCTCTTTTTGTTCCTGCGGCACCTGATCCGGCATTTCCGCTGCCGGTGTTCCTTCCTCCGCGGAATAAGTAAACGCTCCGAGACGGTCAAATTCCATATCATTGACAAACTGCATCAGTTCTTCGTGCTGCTCTTTTGTCTCCCCCGGGAATCCGCAAATCAAAGAGGTTCGCAAAGTGATATCCGGGACACGTTTTCTCAAATAATGGATTCTCTCGATCAATTCTTTTTTATTTGTTTTTCTTCCCATGCGCTGCAAAATTGTATCGTTGCAGTGCTGGATCGGCATGTCCAGATAGTGACAGACCTTTTTATCCTTAATCATGGAATTGATCAGTTCCTCATAGATTTCCTCCGGATAACAGTACATAATACGAATCCAGAACAGACCGGAAATCCCGTTCAGGCGGTCTAACAATTCATGCAGGCATTTTTTCCCATACAGATCCACACCGTAAAGCGTTGTCTCCTGCGCAACAAGGATCAGTTCCTTTACGCCTCCTGCAACCAGTTCTTCTGCTGACGTAACCAGCTCGTCCATCGGAACACTGCGGTAACGTCCGCGCACAGACGGGATCACACAGTAGGTGCAGTTTTTGTTGCATCCCTCTGCAATTTTCAGATATGCATAATGTCCGCCTGTCGTAACCGTCCGTTTGGTCGACAGCTGCGGCAGTCCGCTGAGCGTATGAAAATTTTTATAAAATTTATGCTGCAGGGTCTCCTCGAGAGCCTCTACAATGGAATCATAGGAATTGGTTCCTAAAATAGCATCTACTTCCGGTATTTCTTTTTTCACTTCATCCTGATAACGCTGTGTCAGGCAGCCGGTGACAATGAGTGATTTACAGCAGCCTGTTTTTTTCTGCTCTGCCATTTCCAGAATGGTGTTAATGCTTTCTTCTTTTGCATCGCCGATAAAACAGCAGCTGTTGACAATAATGATATCCGCTTCCGTTTCATCATCCGTCAGTTCAATTCCATGACTGGTAAGCATACCGATCATGTACTCGGAATCTACCAGATTTTTGTCACATCCGAGTGAAACAAATAATAATTTCATATAACCTCTCACTTGAAAAAGGGAATGACAGCTGTCACTCCCTTTTGGTATTTCTTAGTTTTCGTCCTCTCCAGGTACAATCTTTACTTCTCCGCGGTATAACTCTTCCACGGCAATGGAAAGCGGCTTGTTGCAGACCGGATCATCAATCAGTGGTTTTGCTCCGGCAATGATCTGTCTTGCACGCTTTGCTGTGGCAAGAACAATGGAGTAACGGCTGTTTACCACCGGTTCTTCACCGATTTCGCCCTCGTCATTTACAACTTTCATTAATTCAACATAAGATGGATGTATCATATTCATTCTCCTTTCGAAAAGCTTTTGAGATTTTCTCTCATTTGGTTAATAAAATCTATATTAGCAGATACCCGATACTCCTGATCCCTTCCGATATTTTGTGACTGCTCATCACAGATCAGCTGATCAATCAAAGCCGATGCGTGATCCACCGTATCGTTTACCACTAAATAATCATAATTTTCAATTCCTTCGGATTCCTCACATGCACGTGCAAGCCGTGCCGCAATGACCTCCGGAGTCTCTGTACCGCGTCCGACCAGACGGTCACGCAGTGTCCCGGCATCCGGTGCCGTAACAAACATCAGGACAGCATCTTTTATTTTTTCTTTTACTTTTAATGCTCCCTGTATCTCAATCTCTAAAATTACATTCTTTCCGAGATTTAAATTTTCCTCCACATAAGAACGAGGAGTTCCATAAGAGTGGCTGACATATTTTGCATATTCCAAAAAATCATCCTTCTGAATCATGGAATCAAACGTTTCGTCCGTCACAAAAAAATAATCCACACCATCTTTTTCTCCCGGTCTCGGATCTCTGGTAGTTGCGGAAACCGACAGTGCATACCTGTCCGGATGTGCCGCCAGCAGTGCTTTCATCAGAGTTCCTTTGCCCGCTCCGGAAAATCCGGAAATAACAACTAACTTTCCTTTCTGTTCCATAACGCGCTTCCTTTATTCTATATTTTGGATCTGTTCGCGGATCTTTTCGATTCCGGTCTTCAGATTAATTCCCACATCTGAAATTTCAATATTATTTGCCTTTGAGAGAATCGTATTTGCTTCACGGTTCATCTCCTGTGCAATAAAATCGAGTTTGCGTCCTACCGGACCGCCCTCTGAAAGTGTCTCCTTCATCGAGGTAATATGGCTGCGCAGACGCACGGTTTCTTCATCCACACACACCTTGTCTGCATAGATCGTAACCTCTGTCGCAATTCTTCCCTCATCGATCTGGGTATCTCCCAAAAGTTCCTGGATCTTTTCCGTCAGATGGCTGCGGTATTCCTGCATAATCTGCGGAGAACGCTCCTCAATGAAATCCACTCCGGCAAGCAGGTCATCTAACTTCTCACAGAGATCCTTCTTTAAGTTCTCGCCTTCCCGGATACGGGTCTCAACGAATTGTTCACATGCTCCGCAGATTGCCTTCTGCAATCCATTCCAGAGCTCTTCTTCGTCCATTTCCTGTTCTTCCATAACAAAGACATCCGGATAACGGGACAGTGTGCTTACCCGCACATCATTTTCCAGATGGAATGTTTCTGCCATGGCATTCAGATATTTTAAATACTCACCGGCAAGTCCCTCATTATACTTAAGTGCATAATTGTCCTCCGTATAGTCCTCATAGGAAATATACAGATCCACTTTGCCTCGTTCAATATATTTTTTTAACAGACTGCGGATCGCACTCTCAAAAAAATTTAACTTTTTCGGCATCTTCATGTTTACATCAAGATACCGGTGATTTACGGATTTCAGTTCCACGGTAAATTTGCGTTTTTCATCTGCAATCTCACAGCGCCCAAATCCGGTCATGCTTTTAATCATTTTACTTTCTCCCAAATATCATGCACATATCTATGCATAGATAAATGTATTATAATGCTTCTTTGCCGTTTCGTCAAATGTTCTTGCAAAAAATGTATACAAAAGATATCCACTTTCTGCATATAGACAAAAGACGTGGAAATTACTATAATGATTCATGAGTTTGAAAAACACTATAATCATGAACAGGAGAATTTCCATGGCTTTTGACGGAATCGTAATCGCAGGTTTAGTCCATGAACTGAACCAGACGATTTTAAATACAAAAATCAGTAAAATTGCGCAGCCCGAAAATGACGAGCTGCTTTTGACATGCAAAGGAAGCAGCGGACAGTTCCGCGTATCCATTTCGGCAAACGCTTCCCTTCCTTTTTTATATCTGACGGACACCAACAAGACAAGTCCCCTGCAGGCACCTACATTTTGTATGGTTTTGCGCAAACATATCGCAAACGGGCGGATCATAAGCATTACCCAGCCCCATATGGAGCGCATCATCCATCTGAAGATAGAACACCTGAATGAAATGGGGGATCTCTGTCACAAAACCCTTGTCATTGAATTGATGGGAAAACATTCCAATATTATCTTTTGCGATGAGGACGGCACCATAATCGACAGCATCAAGCATGTCTCTTCCGCCGTAAGTTCCCTGCGCGAAGTGCTTCCGGGCCGCCCGTATTTTATTCCTGCCACACAGGAGGACAAATTCAATGCCATGACTATGGATGCCACACAGATCTGCGATGCCATTAAGGCAAAACCGATGTCCATCTGCAAAGCTATCTATACAACATTTACCGGTGTCAGTCCACTTGTTGCATCCGAACTGGCATACCGGGCTGGGATGGATGCAGATCAGTCTCTTTTGGCCTGTACCGATGATGAAATCCACCATCTTGCAAACCACATTGCATGGTTTTTTGATGAAATCCGCCACAACGAATTTCATCCGGTGATCGTAAGAAAAGACAAACGGCCGATCGAATTTTCTGCAATTGAACTGACCATGTATCAGGATTATGAGATGGAACATATGGAAAGCATCTCGCAGATGCTCGAAGTTTTCTATGCTGAGCGCAATATTTACAACCGTATCCACCAGAAATCCGCAGACCTGCGAAAAATCGTCACAACTGCGTTAGAGCGCAACCAGAAAAAATACCAGTTACAGCAAAAACAGCAGAAAGATGCCGAAAAACGGGAAAAATATAAACTGTACGGAGAACTGATCAATGTATACGGTTACAATCTGCAGGACCAGGCAAAAGAACTGGTCTGTGAAAATTTTTATGACAACAATAAAGAAATCCGTATCCCGTTAGATCCGCAAAAGACCGCACGTGAAAATTCCCAAAAATACTTTGATAAATACGGAAAACTGAAACGGACTTCCGAAGCTCTTGAAGTCCAGCTTGCGGAAACCAAAGCGCAGATTGACCATCTGGAGTCCATCCAGAATTCTTTGAACATTGCACTCTCCGCCGATGATCTGGTGCAGATCAAAGAGGAATTGATGGAATACGGTTTTATCAAAAAACACAAACACGGCAAAAAACAGAAAATCAAAAGCAAACCTTTCCATTATATTTCATCCGATGGCTATGACATGTACGTCGGCAAAAATAACTATCAGAATGATGAACTGACCTTTAAATTTGCAACCGGAAATGACTGGTGGTTTCACGCCAAAAAAATGCCGGGTTCCCATGTAATTGTAAAAAACAAAGGGGGAGAAATGCCGGACCGCGTATTTGAAGAGGCCGGAAAACTTGCCGGTTACTATTCCAGCGGACGTGACAGTGACAAACTTGAAATTGATTATCTTCAGAAAAAAAATGTAAAAAAACCGGCCGGAAGTGCACCCGGATTTGTCGTATACTATACGAACTACTCTCTCACGATTCATCCGGACATCAGCGGCCTGACACTGGTGGAATCATCCAATACATAAGTTTCCAGCATAGGCTTTCTGCTTAGCGCATATACTAGAATCGTACCACAAAGTACAACCGCAAAGGAGGAAGAAAAGCATGGCAAACAGAAGTACAAAAAAATCATTGGAACGTTTTAAGTATGAAGTTGCAGATGAGCTTGGAGTCCCACTTAGCAACGGATACAACGGTGATCTTACCGCAAAACAGAATGGATCTGTCGGCGGTTATATGGTCAAAAAAATGATCGAAGCGCAGGAAAGACAGATGGCTGGCAAAGGAGAAAACATCCAGTAACCCACTTGTCCCAATGTACAAAAGAAAAAAGCAGGTCTCTGTCACGGAGACCTGCTTTTTCTTTTGCCGGAATCTACAAATTCATTTTTGAAAGCTGTTCTTCCTGAAACTGCATCATTTTCTTTTGCAGAATGTGATGTCCGGGTTCTGTCAGTTCCGGGTCTTCCTCAAGAATTGTTTTTACTTCTTCCGAAGCCTCCTGCAGCACCGCCGCATCCTGGTAAATATCCGCCAGCGCAAATACCAGATCTCCACTCTGCCGGATACCGAAAAAATCTCCCGGTCCGCGTAATTTCAAATCCTCACTCGCAATAAAAAAGCCGTCGTTTGATTTATTTAATATTTCCAGACGTTTTTTTGCCGTCTTGGCCGAAGAGGCATTGATCATAATACAATAAGACTGTGCATCTCCTCTTCCCACACGTCCACGCAGCTGATGCAGCTGTGCTAAGCCAAATCGGTCCGCATTCTCGATCAGCATCACGGTTGCATTCGGTACATTAACCCCCACTTCCACTACCGTGGTGGATACAAGCACCTGAATTTTATTTTCCGCAAATTCCTGCATAATTTCATTTTTCTTACTGTTCTTCATCTTTCCGTGAAGCACGCCCACCTGGATGCCGGATGGCAGTTCCTCCATAAGCGTTTTCGAGTAATCAATTACATTTTCTCCCTGTGTCTCTTCGCTTGCCTCCACAAGCGGACAGATCACATATGCCTGATGTCCTTTTTTCACCTCATCTGCAACAAACGCATATGCTTTCGGCCGGTATGCCGTATTAACCACACAGTTTTTGATCGGAAGCCGTCTTGCCGGCACCTCATCCACAACCGAAATATCCATATCTCCGTAGATAATGATCGCAAGGGTTCGCGGAATCGGTGTTGCACTCATAACAAGAATATGCGGCATATCCCCTTTTTGCGCAAACTCCTCTCTCTGCCGCACGCCAAAACGATGCTGCTCATCTGTGATCACAAGCGCAAGATTTGCATATGTTGGTTTTTCCTGAATCAGTGCATGCGTTCCTACAATCAGGGCATTCTCATACAGTTCTAACCGTTCATACGCACTGCGTTTTTGTTTTGCCGTCATGGACCCCGTCAGAAGGATTACCGGAAAATGCAGTCCAAACTGCTCACAGAGTTTCTGGAATGTTTCATAATGCTGCTGTGCAAGTACTTCCGTCGGTGCCATGATGGCAGACTGATATCCATTCTGTGCGCACCACGCCATTGCCAGAAAAGCCAGAATCGTTTTACCGGAACCCACGTCTCCCTGAATCAGGCGCTGCATGGCATACGGTCCCTGCATATTTTCCGTCACATCATGCAATGCTCGTCTTTGTGCTCCCGTCAGTTCATACGGAAGCTTCTGAATCAGATCTTCCACGAACTCCGGATGTTCCATCACAAACCGGTTTTCCTGTCTGGTTCTCTTTTCTTTCTGGTACTGCATGCCCATGATAAACAAAAAGAACTCATCAAAAACCAACCGCTTTCTCGCCTCGATCAATCGTTCCATCGTATCCGGAAAGTGGATCTGTTTGACCGCATAATTATACTCACACAGTTTTCTGCGCGTACGAATTTCTCCCGGAAGAAAATCCGTAAGCAGTTCTTCCTCATCCAATGCCTGCCGCATCGTTTTTATCATGAGATTGTTGGTGATCCCGCTTGTCAGCGTATACACCGGAAGAAAACAGTTTTCAATTTCCTGATAGGCCTCCGGCGTATACACCACCGGCTGTTCCATCACAAATTTGCCATCCTTAATGTGGACATTTCCGTAAAAAACAAAATATTTGCCATGTGTCAATGTATTCCGTATATAAGGCATCCGATACCAGATCAGCTGGATCTGATGTCCAGGGCTTCCAATCACAAGAAGTGTCACCTGCATATGTCTTCCACTTCGCGTTACCGGTGTACGCTCAATCCGTGCAACAATCGCAAGCTTATCCTCTGTCTGCATATGTTCCGCTGTCATCTCATCGATCGGCACCGGATGGGGATACTGTATATAATTTCTGGGAAAATGAAGGAGTATATCACCTACGGTGTATACTCCCATTTTTTCGAATAATTTTTTTGTTTTTTCACCAATGCCTTTGATTTCCGTGATTGATGAATCCCGACGCATATCTGCTCCTTATTCGTTTCTGTGCTGCATAAATAGTAACTTTTATTCTACAGAAATAACAAAATAGTAAATCGGCTGACCACCACAGTTGATCTCTACCTCAACATCCGGATACTTTTCTTCGATCATTTTTCCGATTTCCTGTGCATGCTCTTCTGTCTCATCCGCACCATAATAAATGCTGACAATTGCAGAATCCTCATCTACCATCGCATCAATCATCTTCATGGTTGTCTCTTTCAGATCCGTGCCGACCGCAAGAATTGCCTTATCGCCAATTCCCATATAGTCATTCTGTCTGATCTGCATGCCATCAATTTCAGTGTCACGAACCGCATAGGTCACCTGACCGGTCTTTACACTGTCGAGTTCTGCCAGCATGGCTTCCTTATTTTCCTCCGCAGTATAATCCGGAATATAATTTACCAGAGCCACAATTCCCTGTGGAATTGTCTTGGTCGGAAGTACAATAATATCTTTATCCTCTGTCAGCTCCGCTGCCTGATTTGCCGCCATAATGATATTTTTATTGTTTGGCAGAATAAAGATATGATCTGCATTTACATGATCAATCGCTGCAAGCATGTCTTCTGTGCTCGGATTCATGGTCTGTCCACCCTCGATCAGATAGTCTGCTCCCAGTCCGCGGAAAATCTCATTCATTCCCTCACCGATGGAAACGGCAATAAATCCCATTGGCTTGCGGGGTTCCTCTTTCTCTGCCTCCTGCTCCTTCTGCTGGGCAGCCGCTTTTTCGGCATCCTTAATCAGCTTTTCCTGATGTTCCTCACGCATATTGTCGATCTTGATCTTTGTAAGAGAACCATGGGTCAGTGCCTTTTGAATGGCAAGTCCCGGATCGTTGGTATGTACGTGAGTCTTTACAACCTCATCGTCTGCTACCACAACAATCGAATCTCCGATAGATTCCAGATAAGATTTGTATTCCTTTTCTTCTTTTTCAGACAATGGACGTGTTAATACAATAATAAACTCCGTGCAGTAACCATATTTAATCTCCTGCTCGGCCGGCTCTGAAACTTTTGCCGTGCCTGCAGATGCCGGAGTCTCCTCAATGGAATAATCAATTTCTTTTCCGAGAAGGGAATCATAGGCTCCCTTTAACACCTGAACCAGTCCCTGTCCGCCGGAATCCACTACCCCTGCCTGCTTTAAGACCGGAAGCATTTCCGGAGTCTGACTTAAAACATACTCCGCATGTTTGATCACTTCATCGCAGAAATAAACCAGATCCTCTGTCTCCTGTGCCAGATCAAGCGCTTTGTCTGCCGCACCCTTTGCAACGGTAAGAATCGTTCCCTCTTTTGGCTTCATAACTGCTTTGTATGCTGTTTCTACCGCTTTCTGGAATGCATCACATAAAACAGAAACATCTACCTCATCATACTCTTTGATAACTTTACAGAAACCGCGGAACAGCTGGGATAAAATAACGCCGGAATTACCTCTTGCCCCACGAAGGGAACCGGAAGAAATTGCTTTTGCAAGTTCTTTCATTGTCGGATTGGACAACGCACCGACTTCACGTGCTGCTGACATGATCGTCATTGACATGTTTGTACCGGTATCTCCATCCGGAACCGGGAAAACATTCAGTTCATTGATCCATTCCTTTTTTGCCTCCAGATTCTTTGCACCTGCAAGGAACATTCTGGACAAACTCTCCGTATTGATACTTGTAATCTCCAATTTCTTATCCTCCCTAGTCAATCACGCGGACGCCTTCGACGTAGATATTGATCTTATTGATCTTCATGCCCGTAAATGACTCCACTTTATACTTTACAGTCTCGATCAGGTTGTCAGAAACTGTGCAAATGCTTACGCCGTAAGCGACAATCACATGAAAATCAATATTGATCAGATTTTCATCTTCAATTGTGACACTGATACCATGTGTCAGATAATCCCTTTTCAGCAGCTTCACCAGTCCGTCTTTCATATTAACAGCTGCCATACCGACAATACCAAAACATTCTACCGCAACAGAACCTGCGTAAGTGGCAATGACATCGTCTTCCACCAAAACCTTTCCATATTGGGTATCTATCTGTCCCTTCATACTTGTACCTCCAATATTCGTAAACCATCTCATAGGTATTACATCATAGTTACTCGTATTATAACCATTTTTCCTGCAAATGTAAACCAAATGTAATTTATTTCATTTTTTTATAAGTTTTTCTTGCATTTACAGAAGGAATCTGTTAATATATCTTATGTTGTGAGCTTGAAAAAGCTTAGTGAAATGCAAGGAGGTGCAAAATCATGGCAAAGTGTGCAATTTGTGAAAAGGGTGTACATTACGGAAATAATGTCAGCCATTCTCATAGAAGATCTAATAGAGTTTGGAAATCAAACATCAAACGTGTAAGTTGTAAGGTAAACGGAGTACCACAGAAGTTATATGTTTGTGCTTCCTGCCTTAGATCCGGAAAAGTTGAGAGAGCTTAGTAAGCAAATATAAGAACCGTTGTATGACGGTTCTTTTTTTGTGCCGCAATCAGCAGGAAAACAACAGATAGGAAACAAGCATGGTTCCGGCAATCAGCAGAACCCCCAGCAGCCCGCCACCTACAAAAAACATGATCAGCATTCCGATTCCCATCCAGAACAATGTATATCCCCATACCCGTTTCATTTTTCCCACCAAAAAAGCATATATCATTTCTAATATATGCTCTCCCGGTTTTATATGATTCTGTTTTTTCTATTCATTGTCCGTATCATCCGAAACAACATCGTCAATGATATCATCCGTATCTTTTCCGGATGTAAATTTATTGATAAAATCCGGAACCATGTCAAGGATCTTTGTCATTCCATCCTGATTTTTGATATTCACAAGTTTTGTTACTCCATTCTGGATGACAAGAACCGCACTCGGATTGATTTTTCCACCCATACCTCCGGCACCGTTATTTTTCTTTTCCTGTGAAAACGCTCCTGCCGCAACACCAAAAGATACATCTACCAGAGGAAGAATAATCGTATCTCCGATATGAATTGCATCTCCTACTACGGTCTTTGTTGTGATAAAGTTGTCCATTCCTTTAAATAAGGATTCTACTGTATTATTAAAACTGTTATCTGCCATGGTAAAACCTCCTTACCCATTCTACTTCATATGCTTAAATCTATTATATAGTCTCCGGCAATTCTTATCAAGAATTATTCGCAGTGCCAGAGCAAGAATCTGAACTCCGAAAATCCTGCCGTGTACTGTAAAATCTGCTTCTGCATAAAATTCTTCTGCCGTAAAATCCGGAATAATATTCCAGTGATTCCGGTATCCGACCGGAAATATTGCAAGAATACCAAGCACCTGCCCGGTAGTATCCGGCGATCCGGTAGAATATTTCAGCCAAAGCTTCAGCCGTTTCGGCAAAACTGAAACAATCAGATGTTCCAGCTGTTTCCAGATATTAGAAAACGCTTTTTTATTTTTCTCGTCATTGAAAAAACGATACCATTTCCGGCACGTTCGCGTTCCTTTTTTCCAGAATGTCTGTATATTTCTCAAAAAATAAAGAATCTTTTGCAAAATATTGCGGATCTTTTCCGGGAACTTCCGGATAAAACCTGCAATCCTGCCCGGAAAAAATGTTTTCTTTTTTTTATCCGGATGACAGAGAATTGTCTCCTCCGGATCTGTCAATTGCTGCGCAGATGTTTGGGATGTATTTTCCATTGCCGTAAGAGACGGTGCCACTTCAGTCTCCCGGTCTTTTATCCCTTCCTGCGGAGAGTCTTCCTGCACCGGCTTTTTAAAATCCGCGGAATCTTCTTTTTCTTTCTGCAGATGCAGTTCCTTTCGAAATCCAAAAATCCGCACATACGTGTGGAATCCCTCTTCCGCGGTATCTGCACAGAGCCCCAGCAGACGGCCAAGCCACCAGATCCGGACCTGCAGTTGCAGATTTTTTTCATGGTAGGAACCTTTCACACGATACACGAATGGACAAAATAATGCCAAAAGAGCAATGACAACAATCAGTCCTAAAATCACCAGCAAAGCAATTCCTATGATTTTCAGAATCAGAAGGAAAACACTCATACCTGTCTCCTCCGTTTCCGGCCCCGTAAATAAGATTTTACATCCACATCCCCTGTATTCTGATATACTTCCTCTATAATGCTGCGCACCAGCTCCAGAGCTTCCGCATAACCTTTTGCCAGACCGATGATCTGCATTTGTTTTTTCCCCGGATAAGATTTCTGCATCAGTTCCCACGCCGGTATAATATCCAGCAGATTCTGCCGGTTGGATGCAAACGCAATCACATAGATAGAGACGGTTCCTGCATGATGGTTAATCTTCCACTTTATTCGATTGACTTTGCCTTCAATGGAATCGCCGACATAAAGATCCTCATACCATTTCATGCAGATTATCCTTTCTAAAAATACTTATGTGTTCCCCATAAGTTACTTTTTTTCAGATCCAGATACTCATTATAAGCTTTCTCCAAAATCTGTTTTTCATTCGAAAATTTCAACAAATGATATGCTTCATGGTATTTATAATACCCGGAATCTGTAAAATATTCTTCTCTTTGCGGCTTACTATAATAACTTTCGCCCATCATCAGATACCAGTGAACCGATTTCTCGACCGTATCCTCAGGAATGGTAAATGAATACTGGCTTTTTCCCACATACTGAATAATGGTTGCAGTTGCCCCGGTTTCTTCCAAAACCTCGCGAATTGCCGTATCCTTATACTCTTCTCCCTGCTCCACAGTTCCTTTTGGCAATACCCAGCCTTCATATCTGTTTCTGTAATTCTTGTACAAAAGCAGAATCTTGCCACGAAAGATTACCACTCCGCCACAGCTTATTGCTTCAATCATTGCAATCCTCCCGTGTGCGAAAACTGCACATATATGTGCAAACATTCATTATTTTCATAGCAAGTATATCATCTGTTAAAATATACGTCAAATACGTTCTTTGCAACTGGAACCGCGTACGTACTGCCCGCACCACTGTTCTCCACAACGACTGCGATTGCGATATCTTTATAGCCATCCTTCTTTGCATATCCCACAAACCAGGCATTTGTCTGATCCGACGTGTCCGATACCTGCGCCGTTCCTGTTTTGCCGGCAGCTTCATAAGACTGTCCGGATAATTTTCTTCCCGTTCCATCTGTAACAACTGCACGCATATACTGCTGTAACAAACCGGCTTCCGCCTCCGTCATCAGTGTCGCATAAGTTTTCGGTTTATTGCTGCTTACTTCAACCCCGGAATCATTTTGTATATGATCCACCAGATACGGACGCATCAGAATTCCATCATGATCCACGGCACTTGCTATCAGCGCCATATGCAGTGGCGAAACCAGTGTTTTTCCCTGACCAATTCCCGTTTCCATCGCCATTGCATTGCTGTCATTTTTATTTAAAGAAAAACTGCTTTTCCCGGACTCAAAAGCAATCGGAAGATTTTGATTAAACAGCATGCTGTCACAGGTCTGTTTAAATTTCTCTCGGTTCAGTGACAGTGAAATATTGGCAAACGAAGAATTGCAGGAATTAGAAAAGGAACTCTTTAATGTTTCCTGACCGTGATGCTTATTTCCCGCACAGTGAATGGTCTGCCCGTCAACCGAAATAGAACCACTGCAGTCAAACGCATACTGGTCATAGGCAGAAGGATTCTCACGATAATACTCCAGGGTCGTTAAGATCTTAAACACCGATCCCGGCGCATATTTTCCCTGCGTGGCGCGATTGTAAAGCACCGTACTTCCCTCCGCCGTCAGACTGCTCCAGTCCTTTTTTACCGTATTGGGATCATAGTCCGGTTTTGACACCATTGCAATGATTTTTCCGGTATCCGGTTCCATAACAATCACAGCTCCCTGATAATTTCCAAGAGATTTGTATGCCACCTGCTGAATCTGTGCATCCAGCGTCGTGACAACCGTATCCCCCTGTGCCTTCTTATCTGAAATATCATCTGCGATTCTCTTAAGGAAAAACTCATGGGAACGCAACAAAGAAAAATTTTCCTGGTTTTCCAGTCCCGCTTTTCCATTCACCGCATAACCAACTGCATGGGCAAACATGCGTCCCTGCGGATAGCTTCTGGTCTGTGTTCCGTCTGCGGATACTTTTGTTGTGGCAAGTACTTTGCCGTCTGCAGATGCAATATCCCCACGGATCACATGATCCGAAAACAGATCCTGCAGGGAATTATACGGACTGTTGATAAACGATTCACTCTTACATACCTGAAAATAGACAAAATAAATCATCATAGACAGAAACACTGCCAGGAACAGATACATAATAACAAGAAATTCTTTATTACTTTTCTTTATCTTTATCTTTTTCTTTTTTCTTCTCATTCTTTTCTGCCTCTTCTTCGTTTCTGTTCTTTTTTCTGCGTCCGGCCGTCAAACTGCATGATGTATAGTCCCTGTATAATGCCAAACACAATCATAGTCGATAACAGAGAACTGCCTCCATAGCTGACCAGTGGAAGTGTCACTCCGGTTGACGGAATAAATTTGATGACCCCGCCGATGGTCAGAAACACCTGCAAAGCATACAGTGTTCCAAGTCCGACCGCTGTCAGACGATAATAATTGTCCCGAAGTTTCATGGCAACATTCATGATCATAAAAAAGCAGCTGACACAGACCATGATCAGACACAGTGCAAAGACTCCCCCGAGTTCTTCCGAGATTGCCGCAAAAACAAAATCCTTTGTCACGACCGGTATTTTTTCCGGCAGTCCCTGTCCCAGACCAAGTCCAAACCAGCCTCCGGTACCGATTGCAAACAGAGACTGGCATACCTGATACCCCGCCCCGTCAATGACTGCAAGCGGATTCGACCATGCCTGCACACGTGCCTGTACATGGTCAAACAGCCGGTACCCAAGCAGACTCGCCACGATCATTGCCAGTATTCCACCTCCGAAATACACAAATCTGCGCGTCGCCACATAAACCATAACCAGGTAGGTAAAAAAATACAAAAGGGCTCCGCCGAGATCTTTGGATGCTACCAGCATCAGAACAAAAACAGCCGAAAAAATGCTTGTCACCATGACCTGATGAAAATCCTGGCGCTGGTACAGCATGGATGCAATAAACATGACAAAAATAATTTTTACAAACTCCGAAGGCTGGATGGTCAAAGGACCGATCGACAGGGACAGTTTGGCCCCATAGCTTGTCTGTCCGGCAATCGCAACAACGCCCAGTGCACCGACACCCACGATCACATACACCCATGTCAGTTTACGGAACAGCGTCATATTCTGCAAGACCATGGGAATCAGCAGGGAAATCACAAAACCCGCGCACACAAAAATAAACTGCCGGAATGCCTTTTCAAAAGAAATACGTGTCAGGATAACAAACCCAATCGTAAGTAACATGCACATATTATTGAGAACCAGCTCGGATGCATGCTTATAAAACAGATGGTATGTTCCGATGATTGCCGCAATGACAATCACCTGCATGAGATAAAATCCAATCAGCTGGAAATTTTTTGTTGTAATATACAAAACAAGAAAGGCATCAAAATGAAAAAGAAACAACAGTGTTCTCTGCACATGGTAAATATGTTTTTGTTCTTCTTCCTCTCCTTCAAATTTAAACACATGAAAACACTCAAATGTATAAACCAGGAACAAAAAGATCATCAGATATTTTGAAGCCTGAACAATCAGATGGATCATTATTCCACTCCTCTTTTATAGTGTCCGTTGGTATAACGGTTTTCCCATTCTTTCGGATACTGTCTGCGGCTGCCGTCTGCAAACTCTTCATATAATTTCAGAATTGCTTTGGTTTCTTTTGCAGATTCCATGGTAAAATCCATCCGGAAATCACGGATGCCTGCTTTTTTTAATTCCTCTAAATTGGAAAATAATAAAACCGGCAGGGAATTATAAACAACATTATAGCAGTACGTGCAGAAATTTTTTACCGGAAACTGTACCTGATACCGGTCTTTCAGATAAGAAAGTCCCCGTTTTTTGTCACAGCCCCTGGTATTGGCATGTACGCACTGTGCACTTGTCATAAGCGGATAATATCCGTAAAGCATCATCATACTTTCTTCGTTATATCTCCGTTTTATTTCGCTGCGGTTTAGTTCCAGCGGAACCGTATTTTTTGTCACTCCCTGCCCGGCAAATGCACGGACCGCCTGATCGTTATAGCAATACAGATTGTGATCCGTTATGATTTCACTTCCCAAAAATGTTTCCTTTGCCAATGCCAGTTCTTCATAATTTCTCACAAGAACTCCGGCAAATCCCATTCTTTTTATATCCGGAAGTATCTGCCGCACCCATTCTGCCGTTCCTGCACGGAAGATACGCGGCATCGCCAGATAAACCTCTTTATCCTTTTGCATAACAGCATTTGCATCTTCTTTTAATTCTTCCATCATTGTGCTTCGGTCATAAGCTTCCATGTCCAGACAGACAGAAGTCACACAGGAACTTTCCAGAACCGGTGCAAGCTGTCTGCGCTCCCCGGTCACTGCAAAAACACGTTCCTTTCGTTTTTCCCGTTTCTCACATGCCTCCGGAAATTTTTTCTCTGCCTTCCTCTGCGGATGATCCTGTCTCTGGTAAGGTTTCAGCATCTCTTTTTGCAGTTCTGCCAATGCCTCCCTGCGCAGCTGATTGAGTGCTCCGTTTGGAAGAAACACTCCGTCCTCTATTTTTATGGACAACTCTTCCATAACAAACGGGGTATCCCCCGTCTTTTCCATACGGCTTTTTACGTCTTCTGCCAGAAGAGGTTTCTTTTGCGCCTGCATAACTTCCATGCCAGAAATCTCCACAGACACCGTTTGTGTCTTTACCCGGTAATATGCAGCCTGTCCCTGATGCAAAACCAGTTCTCCCATGACAGGGATTTTGGCAGCACCATTTTCATAGGTTCTTAAAATTTGCTGCTGCAGGGCTTCATTCGTTTTTTCGTAATTTGGCTTTGTAAACGTCACCATATCAGAACCATTGTGCCTGTGGTAATATCCGTCGGTAAATCCACAGCGGTTTCCCAGTGCAAGCACTGCCCGGTAATCTTCTTCCGAAACCTGTGTCTCCTGTCCCGATAAAAAGAGGTCGATATATTTGCGGTAATAAGAAACTACACCGGCAGCATACGGGATCTGTTTCATGCGTCCCTCAATTTTCAAGGAATAGACTCCTGCATCTGCCAGCCCACGCAGATCCTTTATTCCACACATATCCTTGAGGCTTAAGACATAAGCATCTTTTTTGTATTCCCTGTGCTTTTCATCCAGCACTGCGTAAGGAAGCCTGCATGGCTGCGCACATCTGCCGCGGTTTCCGCTTCTTCCTCCAAGCATACTGCTAAACAGACACTGTCCGGAATAACAGTAACACAGCGCCCCGTGTACAAATGCTTCCAGTTCCATACCGGTCTCTTCACGGATCCGTTTCATTTCATTCAGGGAAAGTTCCCGTGCCATGACCATACGGGTCACTCCGTATCCTGAAAAAAGCCGGGCCGCCTCCACACCGGTGACTGTCATCTGCGTACTTGTATGAATCGCAAGATCCGGAAATCTCTCGTGGATCGCTGTCAGGACTCCAAAATCCTGTACAAGTACCGCATCCAGTCCATGTTCATAAAACGGCTGCAGATACGCACAGACCTGTTCGATCTCACTGTTTTTTAAAAGCGTGTTGACCGTAAGATAGACCCTGCGTCCATACAAATGTGCATAGTCCAGTGCTTCTAGTAATTCTTCATCGGAAAAATTATCTGCATATGCGCGGGCTCCAAATTTGCTTCCCCCCACGTAAACGGCATCTGCGCCGGCCGCGACAACCGCCTTAAAAATAGCTAACGATCCAGCCGGTGCAAGCAGTTCAAATGTATTTTGTTGTGTCGTATGATTGTTTTCTTTCATGTTCTTTCCTTATGATGAAAAAACACAAAGGAATACCTTCCTTTGTGTTTCGAAACCTCTTATTTTTTCTTTGTGTTCTCTTTTTCAGACTCTTTCGGGCTGTCTTTTCCATCCAGAAGCTTGTCCTCAAGTGCTGCCTCTAACCGCGCCTTGTTCAGGAGAAGTTCTTTATTGTCCCGTTCCAGTTTCTTCAATGATTCTTCTGCCGTCTCCGTCTTTACCTGATTAGAGATCAGATCGTGCTTTAAATCGTAAATTTCTTTTTCTTTATTTTCAAGGTCCCGTTCTAATTTTTCCACCTGATCCTTTGCTTTAAAATAATCATCCGCAATATTCAGCTGGATCAGTGTATTTTTCATATTGAGAGGAATGTGCCGGTATTCTTCAATGGAAGTAAACTCATTGATCTTTCCGTTAATATAAGAAGCTACTTTCTGGAGATATTCCTCTCCTTCATAGCCGCTTAACGTATATACCTTTCCATCAATTACCACTTCCGCACTTGTCTTTGCTGACATAACCTATCCTCCCGTTTTGGACCATCCTCTTTGCTGTCATATTTTTTATTATAATATTCCGCAGTAGGAAAAGCAACCTCTTATTCGGATTTTGGTGTCCTCCCGAAATGTTCATAGGCAAATGCCGTTGCAACGCGCCCCTTCGGTGTCCGGTTGATGAAATCATTTTTGACCAGATACGGTTCATAAACATCTTCGATGGTTCCGGAATCCTCACCAAGCGAAGCTGCCAGCGTATCAAGTCCCACCGGACCGCCGTCAAACTTGTCGATAATTGTCAGGATAATGTTCCTGTCGTTCTGATCCAGTCCCATCTTATCTACCTCAAGCAGATCCAGTGCAAACGCCGCCACCTCATAGGTAATCTTCCCATCATACTTTACCTGGGCAAAATCACGCACCCGCTTGAGCAGACGGTTTGCCAGACGGGGAGTTCCCCTGGAACGGCGGGCAAGCTCGTAAGCGCCTTTTTCATCAATTTCCACATCCAGTACCTGTGCCGACTGCAAAATAATCGTGCGAAGTTCCTCCACCGTATAATATTCCATGTGGCTGACGACACCAAAACGGTCGCGAAGCGGTGCCGAAAGCATTCCGGCCCGTGTCGTAGCCCCGACAAGCGTAAACTTCGGAAGATTCAGCCGGATGGAACGGGCAGATTCTCCTTTTCCGATCATCACGTCAATCACATAATCTTCCATTGCCGGATACAGCACTTCCTCCACCTGACGGTTCAGCCGGTGAATTTCGTCCACAAACAAAATGTCACCTTCTGCAAGGTTATTCAGGATCGCCGCCATCTCTCCCGGTTTTGCAATTGCAGGTCCCGAGGTCACTTTCAGGTGGGTACCCATCTCATTTGCAATGATCCCTGCAAGCGTTGTCTTTCCAAGTCCCGGTGGTCCATAAAACAGTACATGGTCCAAAGACTCCTGCCGGGCTTTTGCCGCCTCAATGTAGACTTTCATATTTGATTTTATTTTTTCCTGTCCAATGTAATCCTCCAGCCTCTGCGGACGAAGGGACGATTCAATCTTATAATCTTCTTCCTGCAGCTGCGTGGAAATCACGCGTTTTTCCATACCAAATCTTCTTTCTCGAAACTACAACAACGACATATGTTTCAGTGCTGCCTTCAGCACTGCTTCCACATCCATTTCTTCTGTGATCTCCACCGCGGATACAGCCTTTAAACTTTCCGCCGAGGAATATCCCAGTGCCGTAAGTGCCATAACCGCATCATTTCTGACCTGACCATTTCCGGAAATCTTTAAAGTCTGTACATGCTCACTCTTCTTTTCAAAAGCATCTTCCAAAGACATCTTATCTTTTAATTCCAAAATCACACGCTGGGCTGTCTTGGCTCCTACTCCCGGAGCTTTCGAGATTGCCTTGGAATCTCCCGACAATACTGCAAACCGCAGATCATCTGCACTGAGCGCAGAAAGAATTGCAAGTCCTCCCTTTGGACCAATTCCGCTGACAGAAATCAGAAGTTTGAAAAGCTCCAGATCGTCTTTGGTCAGAAATCCATAGAGAATCATGGCATCCTCGCGCAGATACAGATACGTATACACTTTAATCTCCTCACCGACTGCCGGAAGATACTCAAACGTCTGTCCGGAAATAAATACCTGATATCCAATTCCCCCGGTCTCTATCACAATATGATCTGGATTGGTTTCTGCAAGCTCACCTTTGATATATGCGTACATAAAACATTCTCCTCATTTTCGTTCGTTCACGATATTTATCATAACACAGCAGATACAATTATGCAAACAGATGTTCTACTCGTGATATTTTTCTGTCAGAAAACGCAGACGCACGATCAGTTCCTGTGCAAGAAGCCCGATCAGAAATCCCGTAAGAAGTCCGGCAATCAGAAGTACCGGAAAATAATACAACACATAATGGCTGGACACAACAAGCGCCGCTATAAGGATCTGCCCGATGTTATGAGCAATTCCTCCGGCCACACTGACGGAAATACAGCCTAGGTGGTTTCCTTTTTTTAAGAGTGCCATCACAAGAAAACTGAGGATTCCCCCGCCTAAGGAATACAAAATTCCGATCAGATTGCCAAACAAAATGCCGACAAGGAAAATTCTTATGACAGAGACACAAAATGCCTCCTTCGTTCCAATCGAATACAGCATTAAAACAACCACAATATTCGTCAGTCCGAGTTTTACTCCCGGAATTCCAAAATCAAAGGGAATCAGCATCTCTATATAACTGCAGATCATGGCAAGTGCGAGAAACACTCCCATAAACGCCGTTTTTCTCCAAAGCTGTTTACTGTGCAAATCCATCCATCCCTTCTTTTTTCGAATTCGTTACGGTCACTACCACACGATTCGGCAGACAGACAATGCTTTCATTTTCCGCGGAAATCGCTTTCTGATGCACACACAGTTTGTCCGGACAGTCCGCTTCTTTCATATCTGCTTTTCCATCGCGGATCACCAGAACATTCGTGGTTTTTCCTTTGGAATTTTTAATTTTTACAGTCTGCGGCTGTGACAGGGAATAGGTTCCATACACTTCTCCCTCTCTCGTCACCACCACAGAAGCTCCCTGTTTCCCTCCGGCAAAATACCAGACGCCCAGTACAATAAGACAGATACCAAGAAGCGCACCGATAAAAATCACATCTTTTTTGCCAAATTTTCTATGCATTCTCTGCGATCTCTCCCAGATAATAAAAACCTTTACATTCCGTAAGTTTTACCATAAACAGTTTTCCAATCATATCCGGGGTTCCCGGAAAATGCACCACCGAATTGTTTGAAAGCCGTCCGGTAATCAGGGAAGCATCCTGCGTATTCTGTTCCTCTGCCAGCACTTCCATCACTTTTCCTTCCAGTGCCATGGCTTTCTTTGCGCTGATCTGCTGTACTTCCTTTAACAACAGATCAAAATGCCGTTTCACTTCGGCCGGATCGCACTGATCTTCCATGGCTGCGGCCGGTGTGCCGGTCCGCTTGGAATATATAAACGTAAACGCACTGTCATATTCCACCTGTTTTACCACTTCAAGCGTTTCCTGGAAATCTTCTTCTGTCTCTCCAGGGAATCCGACAATAATATCGGTCGTCAGCGCAATATCCGGAATTGCCTCCCGAAGTTTCTTTACAATCGTCAGATACTGTTCTTTATCATAATGCCGGTTCATGATTTTTAAAATCCGTGAGCTTCCGGACTGCAACGGCAGATGCATATGCTTGCATACCTTATCACATTCCTTCATGGCAAGGATCAAATCATCCGACAGATCCTTCGGATGAGAAGTCATAAACCGGATTCTCTTTAATCCCTCGATCTTGTTTACTTCCCGGAGAAGCTCTGCAAACGTAACTGGCTGCTCTAAATTTTTCCCGTAAGAATTAACATTCTGTCCAAGCAGCATGACTTCACACACACCATCTGCCACCAGTCCTTCAATCTCACGGATGATATCTTTCGGTTCCCTGCTGCGCTCGCGGCCCCTGACATAAGGAACGATACAGTAACTGCAGAAATTATTACATCCGAACATGATATTGACACCGGATTTAAAAGAAAACTTCCGCCGGATTGGAAGATCTTCCACGATTTTATCCGTATCCTTCCATATATCAATGATCATGGAATCCGATTCCATACGATTGCATAAAAGCTCCGCAAATTTATAAATATTATGTGTCCCAAATACCAGATCCACAAAACGGTAGGATTTGCGGATCTTCTCCACTACTGTCGGCTCCTGCATCATACAGCCACAGAGTGCTATCATCATATGCGGATTTTTCTTTTTAAAGTTTGACAGATACCCCAGGCGTCCATACACCTTATTGTTTGCATTTTCACGCACCGTACAGGTATTGTAAATCACAAAGTCCGCGTGCTCATCCTCTGTCTCCACATAACCGATGTCCGTCAGGATTCCTAAAAGTTTCTCCGAGTCCCTCGCATTCATCTGACACCCAAACGTATGGACACAGCAGGTCAGTTTGCGCCCCGCTTCTTTTTCCTTTTGTGCCACATACTGTCTGGCTTTTTCTATGTATTCGTACTGCCGTCTGGTTTCTTCTTCCCCGGTTAATCCATTTATTTCTAAATCTCTCATAATCCTCTTATTTTCCTGCTCTTCTTTTATGGACGTACCTGACCGTTTCCATAAATAATATATTTATAACTGGTAAGTGCCTCAAGCCCCATCGGACCTCTGGCATGTAATTTCTGTGTGCTGATTCCGATCTCTGCGCCAAGACCAAATTCATTTCCATCGGAAAAACGGGTGGATGCATTCACATAGACACAGGCGGAATCAATTTCATTTAAAAATCTCTGTGCCACATCATAATTTTTGGTTATAATCGCCTCGGAATGGGAGGTATTGTACTTATTGATATGCGCGATTGCCTCGTCCAGGCTGTCTACAATCTTTACCGACATAATATAATCCAGATACTCCGTTCCCCAGTCTTCTTCTGTCGCATCTTTTACCAGTGGCTGATCCGGTCCCAGACATTCGACGGCATAGGAATCACCGCGCATCTCCACATCATACTCTTTTAATGCTGCATACAGCTTTGGAAGAAACTCTTTTGCAATTGCCCGGTGCACCACAATGGATTCGCAGGCATTGCATACACCGATCCGCTGTGTCTTTGCATTTTTAATGATATTGACCGCCATCTCCTGATCAGCAAACTGATCCACATAAACATGACAGTTTCCGGTTCCGGTTTCAATAACCGGAATCGTCGCATTATTTACCACACTCTGGATCAGTCCCCTGCCGCCTCTTGGAATCAGCAGATCCACATAATCCTTCATTTTCATAAACGCATTGGTGGTTTCCCGATCTGTGCTCTCGATCAGACTGAGTGCCCCTTTTGGAATATTCATCCTGCGAAGTGCCTCCTGCATGGCAGAAACAATCGCAATGTTCGAATGGATGGCATCACTTCCACCCTTTAAAATTGCACAGTTTCCGGACTTAAAACACAGACCGAACGCATCGGAAGTAACATTCGGGCGGGCCTCAAAGATAATGCCAACGACACCGATGGCTACACGCACTTTTCCAATGATCAGTCCGTTCGGTCGTTTTCGCATGGACATCACTTCCCCGATGGGATCTTCCAGTTTAGCCACCTGCCGGAGTCCGTCTGCCATTCCAAGAAGACGGTCATGATCCAGCTTCAGGCGGTCTAAAAGTCCCTGTGGCATATTGCGCTCACGTCCCCGCTCCATATCTATTGCATTGGCCTCTAAAATTTCCTGCTCATGTGCCATAAGCGCATCCGCAGCCAGTTCGAGTGTTCTGTTTTTTGTATCGGTATCCAGCATTCCAACCCTGATCCGGTCTTCATGTGCCTGCCGGCACAGTTCCTGCAGTTTTGCATCCATTGTCATTCTCCTCCTGTTGTCCGTTTCGGACGATACCATTGTTGTTCTGTGATCACATCATCCATAGGATGATCATGTATTTCCGTTGGAATTCTTTTGACGATCTGTTCTCCAAACGCAATTCCTGTCCTGTGCAGATTTTCTTTCTGCTTCAGGTAACGATCGTAAAATCCTCCTCCGTATCCGAGCCGCATCCCCTTTTCGTCGAATGCAACACCGGGGACAAGAATCCATGCCTCCCCATTCTCTGCAAAAGAAGAAAGCGGATATTGTTTGACATCCGGTTCCGGGACAGAAAACATTCCCTTTTTTAACTGTCCGGAATCCTCAATCCGGTAAAACTCCATTTCCTTCCCACACACCTTCGGGAAAAAAATCTGTTTTCTGTCCCGAAGTGCCTGATCACAGAAAAGCTGCAATTCGACTTCGCTTCTAATCGCGGCATAAACCAGAATTTTCTGAAATCTGGCATACTCCGGTGCCGACAGCAGCCGCTCACAGATTTTTGCGCTCTTCTGCCGCCTCTCCTGCGGAGAAATCCGGTCTCTCTTTTCCTTCATCCGTTTACGAAGTTCTTGTTTTTGATCCATATTTTTCTCCAAGATTTTCCACAGATCCATCTGCATTCATCATGTCAATATTGTTAAGCTGATTGCGCAGATTTGCCTTTACCGAAGCGACATATTCCTGACGCAGCAGTGCCTGTTCCTTCTTTTCTTCTTCGCTCAATCCTTCTGCTTTGGATTTTTTGTATAATTCATTGATGCGTGCAATTTTTTCGTTTGTCATCAGCCTATTGTCTCCATAATATAATTTGCAAGGTTAAAGTTTGCATTTTCATTAGCCGTAAATAACGTTCCCACATAATCATTTTCGAAAATATCCTGCAGGATGCGGACATCCCCGCCATTTGCAATGATCATATCCGTTCCGGATAATGTTGCAATCTTTGCTGCGGCAAGTTTTGTCGCCATCCCGCCGGTTCCGACATTGCTGCCGGTAGATTCTTTTGCCATTCCATAAATGTTTTCATCAATAGCATCTACGACTTTAAGCAGCCTTGCCTCCGGGTTTTTGTGCGGATCATCCGTATAAAGTCCGTCAATATCGGAAAGCAGGATCAAAAGATCTGCCCCCACCATGGAAGCGACCAGTGCCGACAGCGTATCATTGTCACCAAACTGCATCTCATAGGTACTGACCGTATCGTTCTCATTCACGACCGGAATCACCCCGAGATGGAACAGTTCGTCAAATGTATTCTTTGCATTCACACGGGATACCGGATTTACCATTGTATTTTTTGTCAGCAGAATCTGCCCTGCGGTCTGTGAATATTCCGCAAACAGTTTCTGGTAAACCATCATCAGTTTTGCCTGTCCCACAGCCGCACACGCCTGCTTTACCGATGTCTCGGACGGACGTTCCTTCACGCCCATGGCAGCCCTTCCCACGGCAATCGCACCGGAGCTTACCAGACAGACATCCATTCCCTGATTGTGCAGATCACTCAGCTGCCTGACCAGGTGTTCCATTTTGGCAAGATTTAAACGGCCGGTCTCTGCGTGCGTCAGAGAGGAAGAACCGATTTTGATCACGATACGTTTATAATTCAGTTTACTGTCCATTGTACTTTATTCCTCGATTTTCTTTACTTATGCATACCTTTAAATACTTTACCATATCTTCCGAAAAAAAACAACAAAGCTTGCCGCCTGCCATAAAATGGAGTATATTAATCTGTATAAAATTTTACGGAGAGGATTTTTATGAAACAACAAAAATACATCAGATACATTCTGTTGCCCACAACGCTTCTTTGCCTTATTGCATCACTTTTTTGTGGCTGCTCTGCCAATTCCGGGAAAATATCCAAAACGGGATTTTATTTTGATACGATGATCACGGTTACCCTCTATGGAACCCGTGATGAAAAGATATTGGATGATTGCTTTTCCTTGGCAGGAAACTACGAAAAGAAACTTTCAAACACCATCACGGACAGTGAAGTTTCAAAGATTAACGAGGCAAACGGCCAGTTTGTAACAGTCAGCAGCGATACCCTCTCCCTGATCAAAGATGGTATCCGGTATGGAAAAATCAGTGATGGAACATTTGATATTACCATCGGTACCCTCTCGGATCTGTGGAATTTTTCAGAGATTGCAGAAACCGCAAAATCCGATGAGAACGAAGTCGATGCATCGGTTGTCCCTTCCCCGGAACAAATTGAAGCGGCACTGGCACATGTCAACTATAAAAATATTGAGATCAAAGGAAATCAGGTGCGGTTGAAAGATCCGCAGGCCAAAATTGACCTTGGCGGAATTGCGAAAGGTTTTATTGCGGATGAAATGCGAAGTTTCCTGAACAAAAAAGGAATCACCTCCGGCGTGATCAGCCTTGGGGGAAATGTCCTGACTCTTGGGAAAAAGGCAGATCACTCTTCCTATACCATTGGTATCCAAAAACCATTTTCCGAAACCGGTACGTCACTTGGCACCTTAAACGTATCCGATGCTTCGGTTGTTTCTTCCGGTATTTATGAGCGCTATTATCGGGTCAACGGCAAACTGTATCACCATATTTTAGACACCTCGACCGGATATCCGGTCGAGAACCATCTCTATCAGGTAACCATCATCAGTGACATCTCCATGGACGGGGATGCACTCAGCACAACCTGTTTTTCCCTCGGATTAAAAAAGGGAATGCAGCTGGTGGAACAGACCGATGGCGTGGAAGCCATCTTTGTCTCCGATGACGGAACAATTACATGCAGTTCCGGAATCAACCGGGATGATTCCATACAGTTTCATGCCTCCTGATTTTCGTGTTCTGAAAAACTCTGCATAAAAATACCCCATGCAGGCTGACCCTGCATGGGGTTATTTCTTGTTATAAAATAATCTTTTTCGGACACTTTTCTGCACAGATTCCGCAGCCTGTACATTTTTCCTGATCGATGTATGCAATATTGTCTACCACATGAATCGCATCGGACGGACAGTTCTTCTCACAGAGATGACAGCCGATACATCCAACGGAACATGCACTCATGACATCCTTGCCCTTGTCTTTGGAACTGCACTGTACGAGGTGCATTGCCTCATATGGTACAAGTTCAATCAAATGCTTCGGACATGCAGCCACACATTTTCCGCAGGCCTTGCAGACCTTCGGATCGACTTTTGCAATACCATCTACGACATGGATCGCATCAAACGGACATGCTTTCACACAATTTCCAAATCCCAGACATCCATAATTGCAGGACTTTGGTCCGCCATTTGGAACAAATGCCATTGCCGCACAATCTTCCACTCCGGTATACTCGTAATCCTGTTTTGCTTTCTCACAGGTTCCGGCACACTTGACAAAAGCGACTTTTTTTACCGAAGCCCCGGCAGAAACACCCATGATCTCGCCAACCTTTGCGGCAACCGGCTCTCCACCGACCGGACACTGATTGACCGGTGCCTCTCCCTTTGCGATTGCCGCAGCAAGTCCGGAACATCCGGCATATCCACAGCCACCACAGTTATTTCCCGGGAGAACTTCTAAGATCGCATCCTCTCTCGGATCAGTCTCTACCTTGAACTTTTCTCCGGCGATTCCGAGGAAAAATCCAAGAATAATTCCTACGCAGCCGACAACAACAGCTGCGACAATAATTCCAGTTATCATACGTCTTTTCCCTCCTAAATCATTCCTGAGAATCCCATAAAAGCAATGGACATCAGGCAGGCAGTGATCAGAACAATCGCTGTACCCCTAAATGTCTTCGGGATATCATTGTACTCAATTTTTTCACGGATTCCCGCCATCAATACGATTGCGATAAAGAAACCAAATGCTGTGGAAAATCCGTAAACAACACCCTCTAAGAGATTGTAATCATAAGTAACACAGTTTAAGGCTACACCAAGTACCGCACAGTTTGTGGTAATCAGCGGCAGGTAAACCCCCAGTGACTGATACAGTGATGGCATGCTCTTCTTTAAAAACATTTCTACAAACTGTACCAATGCTGCAATAACCAGAATAAATACAATGGTCTTTAAATAGGTCAGATCAATTCCCTTTTTCACGAGAAACGGATTGGCCAGAATAAATTTATAGATCAGTCCGGTAATGAAAGAAGATATCGTAATAACGAAAATTACGGCGCCTCCCATACCAGCAGCTGTCTCTGTTTTCTTGGATACACCAAGGAACGGACAGATACCAAGGAACTGACTCAATACTACGTTGTTTACGATCGCAGAACCTACCGCGATCAAAACCAGTTCAGCTAATGTACTCATCGTCTCTCTCCCTCCTTATGCCTGTTCCTGATCAGAAGCTCCTGCACTCTTTCCTGTACAAAGTGCGGACTGACCACAGTGTGCACAGTCTCCGGATAAACATCCTGCCGGCTCTGCAAGCGGTTTGCCCTTTGCTTCCATCTTTTTACGGATAATATTCATTCCGGCTACAAGGAATGCCAATACAAGGAATGCTCCCGGTGCCATGATAAAAATCGTGATCGGAGTAAATCCTTTGATTGCGGAAAGGAACGGAAGTCCGAAAAAGGTTCCGGCACCAAGGATCTCACGGATCAGTCCGATAATAGTCAGACCCATGGTAAATCCAAGTCCCATACCAATTCCATCAAAAATAGATTCGATTGGACCATTCTTGGATGCATAGCTTTCTGCACGGCCAAGAATGATACAGTTTACAACGATCAGTGGAATATACACACCAAGGGCCTTAGAAAGGCTTGGAAGATATGCCTGCATCAGAAACTGTACGACCGTAACAAGTGATGCAACAATCACGATATAGGCCGGCATACGCACGCCGTTTGGAATCACCTTACGGAACAGTGAAATCAAAAGGTTGGAAAATACCAGCACCACAAGGGTAGAGAGTCCCATGCCAAGTCCGTTGATCGCTGAAGATGTAACCGCAAGTGTCGGACACATACCAAGCATCAGGACAAAGGTAGGATTCTCTTTGATCACACCATTGTACAAACGTTCTACATACTTGTTCATTACTGAGCACCTCCTAACGCATTCTGGAAGTAATAGATGGCAGCATTACAGCCATTTGCCATTGCCTTTGAAGTAATGGTAGATCCGGTAATTGCCTCAATCTGATCATCCGATGCCGGTTTTTGTTTTACAACCGTAAACTTGTCTACCGTTTTGTTTTCAAACTGGCTGTAGAAATCTTCCTCTTCTGCTTTCATACCAAGTCCCGGTGTCTCGGAAATATCGGTAATCGAATATCCGTTGACGGTTCCATCATTTTTGATACCAACGGAAAATGTAATACTTCCCTGACTTCCGTCTTTTGCGGTAACGGTAATGACATATCCCAGTGCATTGCCATCCTTATCTACGGCCTGCTCGACATCGTCAATCGTATCGTCATATCCTGCATCTGCAACCATTTTGTCTGCGGCATCCGCATCATACTCCTGCTGGTTGAACCCAGAGGCATCCGCAAACACTGCCTGATACGCTTCTTTTTTTGTCTGCTCGTTGGCTTTGTCAATCGGAGCCTTTGTAATTCCATATACCGCTCCTAAAATCACGCCGATCACAAGGGTAAAGGCTGTCAAAACCAAAGCGTCATGTATAATCTGTTTATTCATTCTTCTTTGCCTCCTTTGCCAGTCCAAAAGCTCTCGGAATTGTAAACTTCTCAATAATCGGTACTAAAATATTGCTCAGGATGATTGCAAAAGAAACACCCTCTGCATTTGCTCCGAAACAGCGGAAAATACCGGTTAACAGACCACAGCAGATACCGTAAATAATCTGACCGGCCGGTGTAATCGGTGAAGTCACATAATCGGTTGCCATAAAGAATGCACCAAGCATCAGACCACCACCGCACAGTTCTGCAACCAGATAATTGGCATTCATCGGTTCCTTGCCAAAGATCAGCATAAATACCGCAAATGTAATCAGGTAAGCAGCCGGAATCCGTAATGTGATAACGCCCAGAAGAATCAGGATCATCGCACCAATCAGGATTGCGATCACGGATGTCTCACCGATGGTTCCCGGAATCTTTCCTGTCAGCATATCCATGACATTGACGGAAGAAAGTCCTTCATTTCTGATCATGGCAAGCGGTGTTGCCCCGGAATATGCCTCAAACTTAGAACTCTTGAAATTTGTCATGTCTGCGGCAAAGGCAATCAGCAGAAAACATCTTCCACCCAGTGCCGGGTTCATGAAGTTTTGTCCCAGTCCGCCAAACATCATCTTTACAATGACAATGGCAAATACACTGCCAATCACAGCCTCCCACCATGGAAGTCCTGCCGGCAGGTTCAGTGCCAGAAGAAGTCCGGTGACAACCGCACTCAAATCCAGCAGGCTGTTTTTTTTATGTACGATCTTATCAAAAATCCATTCGGAAGCCAGACAGCTTGCGATGGTAACTAAAATCAAAAGTAATGCATGCATTCCAAAATTCCAGATACCAAACAGGGTTGCCGGCAGCAACGCGATGATCACATACAGCATAACTCTGCTTGTGGAGTCCTTGGCACGCACATGTGGTGAAGACGAAACCTGATATTTCTCACTCACAACAATCCACCTCTTTCTCTTATTTTTTCTTTCTCTTATCTGCTAATACGAGTTTCTTCATTGTCTTGACGGACTGTGCCACCTGTCTGCGGGAAGGACATACATAACTGCAGCTTCCGCACTCGATGCACTCTAATCCATGCCAGCGTTCAAACTCATCCTTTTGTCCGTGCTCACTGAACTTTGCAAGCCTGCTTGGAATCAGTTTTTCCGGACACGCTTCCACACACCGGCCACAGCTGATGCATGCGAGCGGTTCAAACTCTGCCACCTCATCTTTTCCAAGACATAACAGAGAAGAAGTCGTCTTTGTGGTAGGAACATCCAGTCCAAAAATGGCAAATCCCATCATAGGACCGCCGGATACCAGTTTCTCCGGCTGTACTTTAAATCCTCCGGCAGCTTCCACCAGCTGCTCGTATGGTGTACCCATACTGTACAAAAAGTTTGACGGGGTGGTAATTGCGTCTCCGGTGATTGTAGCAATTCGCTTCATCACAGGAACTCCATCTTTTACTGCATGCTTGATTGCAATCATGGTTTCTACGTTGTCCACGATACAGCCTGCATCTGCTGGAAGCATTTTGGAATTGATTTCGCGTCCGGTCACTGCGTAGATCAGCTGACGCTCTCCTCCCTGCGGATACTTTGTCAGCAATTCACAGACCTCCATCCGGGGCTCATCCTTAATCAGTTCCTTCAGTTTTGCAATTGCATCCGGTTTGTTATTTTCGACGCCAAACACACCTTTTGCATGGTCAAACAGCTGCAGTATGATCTTCATACCTGCAACCAGATCTTCCGGATTTTCGATCATTCTGCGATAATCTGCAGTCAGATATGGCTCGCATTCTGCGCAGTTTGCAATAATATACTCGATTTTTTCCGGCTCTTTCGGAGACAGTTTTACATGTGTCGGGAAACCTGCGCCTCCCATACCAACCACACCGGCCTCCTTAATTCGATCAATGATTTTCTCCCTGGATAAGGATGTCACATCATCCACCGGTGAATACTCACACTCCGTAAACTGATCGTCACTCTCGATTACAATGGAATTCACCATATCACCGACTGCCACACGCCGTGGTTCAATTTTCTTCACTGTACCGGATACCGAAGAATAAATCGGAGAAGATACAAAGCCGCCGGCTTCTGCAATCTTCTGCCCTTTCTTTACGCTATCCCCTACAGCGACAATTGGAGTGGCTGGTGCACCAATATGCTGTGACAATGGAAAAACCAGTTCTCCTTTGGGTAGAACTTCTTTGATTGGCGCATCCTTGGCAAGTTCTTTGCCTTCATAGGGATGTACGCCGCCTATAAATGTTTTCAAACCCATCCTTGTGCCCTCTTTCCTTATTTTTTTGTCTAAACCATATAGTTTATAACATAATTCAAATTAAATTATAGCACTTTTTAACCATGTATGTAGTAAAATTTTTAATTTTTTCTGAATATTTTGTATTCTTTTTAATACAAAGAAACATGACGAAAAATGAGATTTATGGTATAATCCAGACACACAGACAAAATCCAAACGTTATATAAAGGAGAATTTATGAAAACGTTTCATGAAGAAATCCCCGATCTCTGTCAGGACGCTCTCACCGACCAGCTTTTTGATGAACACTCTATATTTTTTGACATAGAAACTACCGGGTTTTCACCTGCAAATTCCACACTCTATATGATTGGATGTGCCAGACGCAAAAGCAACCGGATCTGTATTGACCAGTTTTTTGCTGAAAAACCGGAAGAAGAAGCTGAAATCCTCGCCGCATTTTTTCAGATGCTGTCACCATATACCACCATCATTACGTTTAACGGTGTGGGATTCGACATTCCTTACCTGAAGGCAAAAGCAGACCATTATAAGATTCCGGAACATTTTCGGGATTTTGAATACCTGGATATATTTAAATCGGTTTCTTCGATCAAATTTTTATTGAAACTGGAAAACTATAAGCAAAAAACCATAGAATCCTTTCTGGGTCTTAAAAGAAAAGACGAAAAGACGGGAGGGGATCTGATCCATGTATATTTCACGCATGTGAAACATCCGACAGAAGAAACGATGCATCTTCTTCGTATTCATAATTACGAAGATGTTCTGCACATGATTGATCTGCTCTCTGTTTTATCTTATCTGGAAGTATTAAACGGTCAGTACACCATCCTCTCCCACCGGATCGACCATTACCACGCATATGACGGAACCGAAGGGGAGGAATGGATCATCACCATGCAAAACGACTATCCCGTTCCGCGCCAACTTTCCTGTAAACAGGATTGTTTTTATCTGATGATCGGAAAAAACCGCACTTCTCTTCGTATTCCGGTCTACGAAGGTGAACTGCATTATTTTTATTCCAATTACAGGGATTACTATTATCTGAAAAAAGAAGATATGGCAATACACAAAAGTGTTGCCTCATTTGTAGACAAAGAATACCGGGAAAATGCCAAAGCAAGTAACTGTTATACGCGCAAATCCGGCAAATTTCTTCCGCAATACAACAGTGTTATGCAACCGGAGTTCCGCAAAGAGTATAAGGATAAAATCAGTTATTTTGAGATGACGGATGATTTTTGTACCTCTGATATCATGTTGCGCCGCTATATTGATCACATCTTAAAAAATATGATGGGAAAAAAATAATAATTTAAGACTGCAAAAATGCATGTTCTTATGTTTCAGGCATAAAAACATGCATTTTTATTGGTTTAAACATTCTTTTCAAAATAAAAACTGCTGAGTCTGTCAAATCCAAGTTCTTTATAATTGGTAATCTGTTCTGTACTTCCGATAAATAAAACCCCATGACTCTTCAGTGACTGATGGAATTTTTGATAAATCATATCTTTCGCATCATCTGTAAAATAGATAACCACATTTCTGCAGAGAATCATATCAAAATCCCTTGGATACGGATCTTTTAACAGATTGTGTTCTTTAAACGTCACGCAACGCTTGATTTCATCCGAAATCTGAAATGATTTTCCGATCTGTTTAAAATACTTGCATTTAAATTCCGGCGGCACATTTGCAATGCTCTTTTCATTGTACAGACCAACCTGCGCTTTCTGAAGAACCTGCTTGTCCAGATCGGTTGCCGTAATATGAATGTTGGAAAGCGGAATATGTTTGGATAATGCCATGACAAGAGAATACGGTTCATCTCCTGTCGAACAGGCTGCACTCCACACATGCAGATTTTTTCCATGCTGTTTGATAAGTTTCGGAATAACATTCTCATCCATCAGCTTCCACTGATCCGGATTACGGTAAAACTCAGAGACATTGATTGTAAGAAAATTGACAAATGCCTCAAATTTGTCCTTGTCTGTCTTCAGCACACGAATATACTCATCATAATTGCTGCAGCCATGCTTTGTCGCAATCGTATCAATTCGTCTGCGCATCTGTTTTTCTTTGTAATAATTCAGATCGATTTTTGTCAGAGCATAGACGTCTTTTTTGAATTTTTCATAATTGTCAAACATAGACTTTTACCCCCTATAAACAATAAGAAGCTGCCCGAAGGCAACTTCTTACCTATGAAAATTTACAGTGAATTATTCCTCTGTCTCAGCATCTTCAGCCGGAGCTGCAAGAGCCTTAATGCTTAAGCTGATCTTCTTTTCTTCTTCGTTGAAGTCTACGATCTTTGCTTCAACTTCCTGACCAATCTTTAATACATCCGAAGGCTTCTCTACGTGTTCCTGGGAGATCTGTGATACGTGAAGTAATGCATCAACACCAGGAGCAAGCTCTACGAATGCACCGAAATCTGTCATACGTGCAACTTTTCCTTTTACCACGTTGCCAACGGCATACTTCTCTGCAGCACCATTCCAAGGATTCTCATCCTCAAATTTCATGCTGAGTGCAATCTTGGTATCTGTAATATTCTTGATAAATACGCGAACTTTCTGTCCAACAGTAAATACTTTCTTAGGATTCTCAACTCTGCCCCATGACATCTCTGAGATATGAAGTAATCCGTCTACTCCGCCCAGGTCGATGAATGCACCGAAATCTGTAACATTCTTTACAGTTCCTTCGATTACATCGCCGACTTTGATCTTTGCAAACAGTTCTTTCTGAAGCTCTGCCTTCTTTGCAAGTAATAAAGTCTTGCGGTTACCAATGATTCTTCTCTTTCTAGGATCAAACTCTGTGATAACAAACTCGATTTCCTGATCCTTGAACTTGCTTAAGTCTTTCTCATATGTGTCAGATACAAGGCTTGCCGGGATAAATACTCTTGTCTCATCTACATTGACACATACACCACCGGTAAGTACCTGGCTGACTTTTGCCTTTAAAATTTCCTGATTTTCGAATGCTTCCTCTAATCTCTTGTTTCCCTTCTCTGCTGCGAGACGCTTGTAAGAAAGGAGAACCTGTCCCTCACCATCGTTTACTTTTACAACTTTGGCTTCTAAGGTATCGCCGGCTTTTACGACTGTAGTAAGGTCTACATTTGGCTCGTTTGTATATTCATTACGTGTAATGATTCCATCTGATTTGTAGCCGATATTCAGGATGATTTCATCTGGCTTAACATCAATAACGGTACCCTCTACCACTTCTCCATTTCTTATTGTTTTTAAAGATTCTTCCAACATTTGTTCAAAGCTCATTTCTGACATTCTTTGAAACCTCCTCGATGATATTGTTTGGGGTTGAAGCCCCTGCGGTAATACCTACGTTATTGATGGATTGTATCTGATGATAATCCATATCTTTACTCGTTTGTATATAGTAAGTATTTGCACATTCCTTTTTAGATATTTCATACAATTTTTGCGTATTGGAGCTATGCTTGTCACCAATGACAATCATGAGATCCGACTCCGCAGCAATTTTGCGTGCTTCCGTCTGTCTTTCCTCCGTTGCATTGCAGATTGTATCTAAAACACTTATATCATAACCTTTTTTCTTTATAATTTCAACTAATTCTTGAAATTTATTGTAGTTAAATGTCGTCTGTGCCACCAGACAGACTTTTTCTCCCTCTTTTAACGGTAATTTTTCAATATCTTCCTGACTTGTGACCGTATAGGCAGGCTGTCCTTCCACCCATCCGAGAATTCCTTCCACTTCCGGGTGATGTTCGTTTCCGGCAATCACAATCCGGTACCCTTCTTTGCTGTACTTCTCCACAAGCCGGTGAATTTTCAGGACAAACGGACAGGTTGCATCCAGCACTTCAAATCCGCATGCCTTCATTGCTTCATGTTCTCTGCGGCTGATACCGTGTGAACGGATGATAATCTTTCCTTTTGGAAGATTCTCAAGTTCTTTGAGCTCCCTGACCACATGAACTCCACGCTGTTTAAGGTCCCTGACTACTTCTTCATTGTGAATGATCGGCCCATACGTGTATACCGGAACTTTTGCCTCTTCTGCTTCCTGATATACCATATTTACTGCCCGTTTCACGCCGAAGCAATACCCGGCACTTTTTGCAATCGTCAGCTTCATTTTTGTCTATTCCGCCTTCTTGATTATTTTTTTCATTTCTTCAACAACGCCGTCAATATCCAGATCCGATGAGTCTAAAAGGACAGCATCATCCGCCTGTTTTAACGGGGAAGTTTCCCGGTGCATATCCCGGTAATCGCGCTCAATAATATCTTTTTCTATCGCATCCATATCACAGGATACACCTTTTGCTGTCAGCTCATCAAAGCGGCGCTTTGCCCGCACTTTCGAGCTTGCAGTGAGATAAATTTTCACATTGGCATCCGGAAGGACAACCGTACCGATATCTCTTCCATCCATAATCACATTTTCCTTTGCGGCAAGCTGTCTCTGCAATTCTACCAGTTTTGTACGAACCACTGGATAAACACTGGTCGCGCTGGCCATGTTGCCGACTTCCTCTTTCCGGATAACGCCGTTTACGTTCTCTTTGTTTAAGATCACCTGCTGTTCTCCGCCCGTATACTGAATGGTCACGTCTACCTTCGGGCAGGCAGCCGCAATCGCCTGCTCATCGGAAGCATCGATATGATTCTGTAAAAAATAATATGCCATCGCGCGGTACATTGCACCGGTATCCACATACACATACCCCAGATCCGCCGCAAGTTTTTTGGCGATTGTACTTTTTCCGGCTCCTGCCGGTCCATCAATTGCAATATTAAATGCCATTTTCTATTCTCCTTTGAAATAAATTATTTATCTTTGAAATTACAAAACGGATATTCCCGCCAGGTGTCCGGTGGACCAGGCAATCTGAAGATTATAGCCACCGGTAAGTGCATCCAGATCCAGCACCTCGCCGCAGAAATACAGCCCCTGCACAAGTTTTGACTCCATCGTGGAAGGATTGATATCTTTCACGGAAACACCGCCCTTTGTTATAATTGCCTCTTTAAAATCGCGAAGCCCTGTAATTGTAAGCGGCATATTTTTAAACAGATGTAACAGATTCTGTCTCTGTTCCCTGGATATTTCATTCACCTTTGTATCCGGATCAATGCCTGATAACGCAATCATAACGGGTATCATTTTTGCCGGGAGCAAATGCCCCAGAGAATTTTTAAACTGCTTATTTTTCATTTCATCAAATTCCCTTAAGATCCGGTGATCAAGCTGTTCCACATCCAGTGCCGGTTTCAGATCAATCGTCATGGAAAGCTCCTGGTCAAATGCTTTTGCCGGGATACATCCGCTTGCCGACAATACCAGCGGACCGCTGACGCCGAAATGCGTAAAAAGCATCTCTCCAAAATCCTCATACAGTTTTTTCTTTCCCCGGGTAACCGACATACGGACATTGCGCAGCGAAAGGCCCTGCAGATCCCTGACCCACGGTTCTTTCATTTCCATCGGAACCAGTGCCGGAGTCGGCGATACCATCTTATGTCCGCTCTCTTCTGCCATGCGGTAACCGTCCCCCGTTGCCCCTGTTGAAGGATAGGAAATTCCTCCGGTTGCAACAATCACTGCGTCCGCATGCATTTTTGTATGATCAGCCAGCTCAACACCGGTAACACGCTTTTCTTCATCCCTCTTTTCAAGCAGCAGACGCTTTACCTTTGTATGCAGGAATACTTCCACATGCTGCCCCCGCAATGCGGTGGATAACGCCGCAATCACATCGGAAGAATGATCCGACACGGGAAATACCCGGTTCCCACGCTCTGTTTTTGTAGGCATTCCATGACTCTCAAAAAAAGAAACCACCTGCTCATTGTCATAGGAGTAAAAAGCACTGTATAAAAATTTACGGTTGCTGACTACATTGGCAAACAGCTGTTCCATATCACTGGCATTCGTCAGATTGCAGCGCCCTTTTCCCGTAATAAACAGCTTTTTCCCGAGTTTTTCATTCTGTTCTAAAAGCGTCACTGCATGTCCGCTCTCCGCTGCCGCATACGCAGCCATCATTCCCGCCGGTCCTCCACCGATCACGATTACTTTACTCATTATCGATATCCCCTAATTTTGCATAATGTACCTTAATCGAATCATCAATATAATTGATCTCATCGTTTTCATATACCTGATACTCATCCCAGATGTCTTCTAACATCGTCAGTGTTCCCGCCACTTCTTTCTGTTTCTTCATGCACAGAGCCACTACCAGCGCATTGATAACGGAAAGCGGTGCGACAAGGGAATCCACAATGGATGCCATATCACTGTCCGCAATGAGATTGCAGGAAGAATACAGATTCATCGGTGAATGTATGCTGTCAGTAATTGTAATTACTTTTGCACTCCGGTTATTTGCAAATTCCAATGCCTTTAATGTCCGCATGGAATATCGTGGGAAACTGATTCCGATAATAACGTCATTTTCCCCGATTCTTACCATCTGTTCAAACAGTTCACTCGAACTGTTTGTCGTAAGCAGACGCACATTATCAAACATCAGATTCAGATAAAATCCGAGAAAACTTGCAAGCGGCGCACAGCTTCTGATCCCGACAATATAAATATTTTTTGCCTCAAGGATTGTCGAGACGGCCACCTCAAACGCACTGTGATCAATTTTTTCCAGTGTCGTTTTGATCTTGTCCGCGTCTGCCGATAAAACTGTCTCTAAAATCTTCGACTGGCTGATTCTTCCGTAGGTTACCTCCATGCGCTGTACGGAGTTTAATTTATTGCGCACCAGTTCTTCTAAGGCACGCTGAAATTCCGGATATCCTTTGTATCCCAGATACGTTGCAAAACGTACAACGGTCGACTCACTGACACCAACCGTCTCCCCCATCTTTGCGGCCGTTAAAAATACCGCTTTATCATAATTATCTGTAATATAAGTTGCAAGCAGTTTCTGTCCCTTGCTCATCGAACTGTAACAATTATTGATCCGGTTTAACAGATCATTGGTATTTGACATCATATTCTCCTCTTTATTCCATAAACGCTGTGTCACAAACAGCACTTTTGATTGTATCACTTTAACCGGAAAATGCAAGATTTCATGCAAAAAGAATTTTTCCCATCAAAAAAAGACGCACCAGATCTGATGCGTCTTTTTCGTAGAAACCGGATATGACTATACCGGATATGCTCCGTTCTTTGTATCAGCAGTCTTTGCGTCTACGCCAGTCTGCTGTGCCTCACGGTATTTGAAGAAATCAGTAGCAACCTGTGGGAACAATGCATAGGATAATACATCCTCATCCTGCTGCTTGTACTGTTTCATCTCAGCTTCAATCTTACCAAGCTCCGGCTCAAGAAGATCTGCCGGACGACAGGTGATTGCATTCTTTTTATCCTCTCCGAGAACCTTGTCAACAACTTCCGGATTGAATGGTTTAACGGTCTGGCCGTACTTACCAAGAAGAATATCCTTTGTCTCCTTTGTTGCGACTTTATAACGCTCTCCCATCAATACGTTAAATACAGCCTGTGTACCAACGATCTGGGAAGACGGAGTAACAAGCGGTGGCTCACCAAGGTCTTTACGCACACGCGGAACCTCTGCAAGCACTTCCTCGTACTTGTCCTCTTTTCCCTGCTCCTTGAGCTGGGAAATCAGGTTGGAAAGCATACCACCCGGTACCTGATAACGAAGAGTGTTGATGTTTACACCAAGTACCTTCGGGTTCATCAGACCGCTTGCAAGTGCCTCTTCACGTAACGGACGGAAGTAATCTGCGATCTCACTTAACAGATTCAGATCAAGACCGGTATCGTATGGTGTGTTCTTGAAAGCCTCTACCATAACCTCTGTTGCAGGCTGGCTGGTTCCAAGAGCAAATGGAGACATTGCAGTATCAATGATATCTACACCGGCCTCTACTGCCTTCATATATGTCATGGAAGCTACACCGGAAGTATAATGGGTATGAAGTTCTACCGGAAGAGAGGTAGAATCCTTCAGTGCCTGTACAAGTTCTGTAGCCTTAGCAGGAACTAAAAGACCTGCCATATCCTTGATACAGAGAGAATCAGCTCCCATATCCTCTACACGCTTTGCCATCTCCATCCAGTAATCCAGAGTATAAGCATCTCCAAGGGTGTAAGAAAGAGCTACCTGTGCATGACCTTTTTCCTTGTTACATGCAGTAACTGCTGTCTGCAGGTTACGGATATCATTTAAGCAGTCAAAAATACGGATGATGTCAATTCCGTTTGCAATTGACTTCTGTACAAAATACTCTACCACATCATCTGCATACGGACGATATCCTAAGATATTCTGTCCACGGAACAGCATCTGCAGTTTTGTATTTTTAAATCCGTCTCTTAATTTACGAAGACGATCCCATGGGTCCTCTTTTAAGAATCTCAGGCAGGCATCGAATGTCGCACCACCCCAGCACTCTACAGCATTGAATCCAACCTTATCCATCTTTGGGATAATCGGAAGCATCTGCTCTGTTGTCATACGTGTAGCGATCAGTGACTGATGGGCATCACGCAAAACAGTTTCTGTTATTTTTAATGGTTTTTTTACCACTTCTGACATGACTTTTCCTCCTTATTAAATTCCAAATATAGCCATGAAACATCCCGCAGCTACTGCAGTACCGATAACACCGGCAACGTTTGGTCCCATTGCATGCATGAGCAGGAAGTTTGTAGGGTCCTCCTCTGCACCAACCTTCTGGGATACACGGGCTGCCATAGGCACAGCAGATACACCGGCAGAACCAATCAGAGGGTTAATCTTGCCCTTGGTAATCCAGCATAATAACTTACCAAATAAAACTCCGGCAGCAGTACCAACCATAAATGCAACAAGACCTAATACAACGATCTTTAAGGTGCTTGCATTTAAGAAAGCTTCTGCACTGGTAGTTGCACCAACAGAGGTACCCAGTAAGATAACGACAATGTACATAAGTGCGTTACTTGCAGTCTCCTGCAGCTGACGAACAACGCCAGACTCACGGAAGAGGTTTCCAAGCATCAGCATACCAACAAGTGGTGCTGTGGTAGGAAGCAGTACGCAGACAACAACGGTAACAACGATTGGGAAGAGGATCTTCTCCAGCTTGCTGACCGGACGAAGGTTCTGCATCTTGATCGCACGTTCCTTCTTTGTTGTAAATAACTTCATGATAGGTGGCTGAATGATCGGCACAAGTGCCATATAGGAATATGCAGCCACGGCGATCGGTCCCATCAGACCGGTCTGTCCCAACTTACCAGCCAGGAAAATGGAAGTAGGTCCATCCGCTCCACCGATGATAGATACGGCAGCGGCAGCCTTGTCATTAAATCCAAGTATAATTGCAAGGAAGTATGCGCTGAAGATACCAAACTGTGCGGCAGCTCCCATAAGGAAACTGACCGGGTTTGCAATCAGCGGACCAAAGTCTGTCATTGCACCTACACCCATAAAGATCAGAGATGGTAAAATAGACCACTCATCCAATGTGTAAAAGTAATAAAGTAAACCGCCCACGCCGTTGCTGGTCTGTTCCGGGCTTGCGATGATATCCGGGTAAATATTTACCAGAAGCATACCAAATGCAATCGGAACTAACAGTAATGGCTCAAAACCTTTCTTAATCGCAAGATACAGGAAAATAAATGCCACTAAAATCATAACATAATTTCCCCAGGTCAGATTGAAAAAGGCTGTCTGATGCAGGAGGTTCGATAATGTTTCACCTACATAACTCACAGTGTTTTCCTCCTTGGATTAGTTTAATGTAGCGAGTAATGCACCAGATTCTACGGCATCACCAACTGCTACATCGATACTTGCAACAGTTCCGTCTTCCGGAGCAACGACTGGTGTCTCCATCTTCATGATCTCAAGAACCAGGACGGCATCTCCCTTCTTTACAGCATCGCCGACTTTCTTCTCAATCTTGAATACCTTTCCGGCAGCTCCTGCTTCAATCTTAATGCTTCCGGCTCCTGCTGAAGCAGCTGGTGCTGCTGCGGCTGCCGGTGCTGCAGCTGGCTTTGCAGCTGTACGTCTCGGTGCTGCTGCGCCGGATGTGCTTCCGGTCTCTTCTACTGTAACATCATAAACGTTACCATTTACGGTAATTGTATAATTCTTCATGAATATGTTCCTCCTAAATTTTCTTTCTATCCTATCTACGATTGATGGAACGAACTACGAAATCACTGGTAGAAGTTCCGGTACTTGCAGCGATTGCAGCTGCAATAACTGCGATAAGTTCAGTATCATCTGTCTGTGCTGCAACAGGGGCAGGTGCCGGCGCTGCGGCTGGTGTCTCTTCCTGCTGTGGAGCCTGTCCGGCTGCTTTGGCAGCTTTCTTTTTCTCCAGATAAGGGAAGATCTTAAAGCAGGAAATAAGAAGACTGATCAGAATCAATACAGCAAATACAACTGCCATAGAAATTACAGTATTCAGTCCTGCCTTTTCCATTTTCTCACCGAGTGTATAAATCGGATCTACCGAAATGCCGGTAACATCCATGGAATAGTAATCATATACTACTTCGAAATTCACATCTTTCTTCGCGAACTTGATGGTCATATCTGTGGTAAGTGTCTTACCGGATTTGGTAACCTTAAAAGTATCGTCTTCGATCTTTTTCATTTTACCAAACTCATCCAAAGTATCCTGCCACTTTGCAGCTGCCTCAATCTGTGCCTCTGTGACACCGTAGCTTGAAGTAAGCTGATCCTTTACATCGTCCGGAAGAGTATCTGCTGTCAGTTTGTTTTCTTTGAACAACTGAGCCAGACTCTGTACCATGCCCGCATTGGTATCCATTTCAGACTGAAGATCTGAATAGGACTTTCCATTGTAATCCACGGTAGTCGGGTCTGTTCCACATGCACCAAGCATCAGAACCATCAGGATCATGCAAAGTGCAAAAGCAATTCTCTTTTTCATAAAACTTCACCTTTCTACTTGGTACCGTGTTTCTTTTCTGGCTCGCTTACATACTTTGTATAAAGCATTTCAAAAGCAGCTACAAGGTATTTTCTGGTATCTGCCGGATCAATCAGACGATCCACATATCCTCTTGCAGCAGCAGATGCGGCAGAATCCTGAAGTTTTTCATAATCAGCAGCTTTCTGCTTGATCTCATCTGCACCAGCTTCCGGATACATAATCTTTGCAGCCAGAGTAGAATCCATCGCACCGATCTTTGCTCCGCTCCATGCGTATACAAGATCTGCTCCGACAGACTTGGAATTCATAAATACATAAGCACTTCCGTAAGCCTCTCCTGTGATCAGGTTTACCTTTGCACAGGTTGCATTGGAAAATGCGTAAGTCATTCTCGCAAGTGCCTTTGCAAGTTTCTTCTCAGAGCACATGCAGTTTTTCAATCCATTCACATTTGTAATGGTAAGTACCGGGATTGAGAATGCATCACAGAACTGAACAAATTCAGCTGCCTTGTTGCATCCCTGCGCGGTCAGGGACTTGTCAAAGCTCTCTGCTTTCTTGCCTTCTGCATCATATACTTCGCTGCAGTTTGCCACAGCACCGACTGTCATTCCGTTTAACTTGATCAGTCCGGTTACCATATTCCTAGCATAATCTGCCTTTGTCTCGAAGAATACGTTATTATCTGAAATCTGGGATAACAGATATCTCGGATCTCCCTTCATATTCTCCATACTCTCGCAGGCACGATTTAAATCATCTTCACAGTCATCTGTATAGACATCTCCCTCATTGTTGCTTGGAAGCATACATACAAGCTGGCGAATCTGCTCCATGATTTCATCTTCTGAACCAACGAAATCCACACATCCGTTGTTTTCACTCTGGAATGCTGCGCTGGCTGTATCACATTTTTCTGTGTTATTGCCTTCGATTGCATCCGGAGCATTTACAAACATGCGTCCTTTCTTCTCTTCAATGAACGCGAAATCGCAAAGTGCCGGGACAACGGAAAGGCCGCCGCCACAATTGCCAAATACACCACAAATCTGAGGTACAAGACCGGAAGCTGCTACTTCCTTCGCATAAATAGTTCCAAACCCATCCAATGCATCAACCGACTCCTGAAGACGAATACCGCCACAGTCAATCAGACCGATGACAGGAGCTCCCATCTTCATTGCCATGTCATACACAGACGCAATCTTCTTTGCGTGCATCTCTCCGATGGTACCGTTTAATACGGATGCATCCTGGCTGTAAATAAATACCAGATTGCCGTCGATCAGTCCATGACCGATTACAACGCCATCTGAAGGGGTCTTTGCAGCGGTAAGATTAAAATCTGTGCTACGTGCTGTTACGAGAGAACCGATTTCCATAAAACTGTTCTCATCGACCAACTTAGCAATACGCTGAATTGCCAAGTTTTCATTGTTACTACTCATTTTATGCCCTCCATCTATAAAAAATAAAAATTTCCGCTAGTTTGTATTGTATCTCATTTCCCACTTCTTTTCAACATAATTTGTTAATTTTTTCACTAATTCTTTGTGACTAATTTCCTATTTGCCCAACAGTGCCTCTTTCCACATAATTTGAAAAAACTTTTCAGGAGACCATTTTTTTACGGAAACCTCTGCTTTGATTTTTCCGGAGTAAATTTCCCTGCCGTTCATACAGTAGGAAACACGTCCAAGCGTCTGCCCTTTTTTGACCGGAAGGCTTATCGGATCAGACAATACTTTCTTTATTTCAGCGGTATCCCCGTCTTTTTTCAAAAACGTCAGTTTTGTGATATCCGTATCAACATAAACCGGCAGTTTGGCATGGGTAGCCCATTCCTCGAGTGTTTCTTTCCGACAGCCCTGCGCAATCTCTATATCCGGCAGCTCCATGGATGCTTCCGATCCCCGATACAGATGATAGGCATCCATTCCGTATTGAAACAGTGTCTTTGCATCGGACCACTTATAATTTTTGTGGTTCGGCCAGCCGCAGGCAAGAAGTGCGATTGCATAATGTCTCCCCCCTTCTTCAAGTGCAGCCACATAGCAATATCCGGCTTTGGACGTATATCCGGTTTTTCCGGTAATCACATGATCCATCATATCCAGCAGGGCATTTTTATTGGAAACAGCATATCCGGTTCCCTCCAGGCTCTGAAATGTATGTGACCGGGTCTGCGTCACTTCCAGAAACTGCTTGCTTACCGGAGACTTCCATGCGCAATAACTCATAATCCTGCACAGATCATATGCTGTGGTATGGTGTTCCCCCTGCTCATCCTTTGCATCCAGACCGTTCGGTGTCACAAAATGGCTGTCGGTGCACCCGATCTTCTTTGCTTTTTCATTCATAAGTGCTGCAAATTTTTCCGCAGATCCCGCCACATGTTCTGCGATTGCATATGCACAGTCATTATAGGATTCCAGCATCAGCCCATACCACAGATCCTGCATATAGAACTGTTCTCCTTTTTTCGCCCCGAGATGTACCTTCGGCTGTGATGCCGCTTTTGCGCTGAATGTGACCACTTCATCGGGCTTACATTGTTCCATCGCCACGATACAGGTCAGAATTTTTGTGGTACTTGCATTCGGCAGTGCTGTCTGTGCCTCTTTTCCATACAAAAGGCGCCCACTGTCACCATCCACCATGGCGCAGGATTTTGAATACAGTGTCTGCGCTTCGGGTTCTTTTTGCTTTTCTGCCAAAACCGGTTCGCTCATCAGACATCCGATTACCAGCAACAGACTTACTATTTTTGTGCAGATTCTTTTTTGAAACATAAAAAAATAACCATATACATTTTTATTCTATGTATATGATTATTCCTGCTTCTTTTATACGTCCAGTTTCACATGCATCTCTTCTTCTGCTTCCTGCTTAAACTCTTCCACCTGTACCGGACTGAGTACCGGCAGATCATCGATTGAATGTACGCCGAAACTGCGTAAAAATTCTTCTGTTGTTCCGAAAAGTAACGGACGCCCCGGTGCATCAAGTCTTCCAAGTTCACACACCAGATGATATTCCACCAGTTTGTTTACCGCATGATCCGATGACACGCCACGTATTTTTTCTATTTCCATCTTTGTCACCGGCTGCTTATATGCAATAATGGAAAGCGTCTCCAAAAGAACATCGGTTAAAACCCGACGTTTGGGCTGCTTTGCAATTTTAATCAGATATTCGTAAATTTCGGGTCTGGTGCACATCTGGTAGGCTCCATCCAGCTCCGTGATGGTAACGCCGCGTTTCTGTTCTTCCCACTCGTTTCTCATTTCATCGATCAGTTCCTTTGTTTTCTTCTGATCAAGTCCAAGAGTTCCTGCAATTTTTTCCAGTTCTACGGATTCTCCCATAGAAAACAGAATTCCTTCTATAATTGCCTTGTATTTTTTTTCTTCCATATTTTCCGTCCATCCTGCAATACATGATAATCTATGCTGCAACTTTCGAATCAATCTGGATATCATCAAAAATATGTTCCTGCGAAATCCGTATCGTTCCCATTTTCATCAGCTCCAGAATCGCAAGAAACGTAACGATCACTTCCACTTTCGATGACTGTGCCGTCAAAAGTCCCCGGAAACTGAAATGTCTGTGTCCGGCCGCATATTTTTTCAAATCCTCCATCTTGTCTTCCAGCGATACCTCTTCTTTTTCAATCTTTCCGAATTTTGACCGCAGAGGATCAATTTTATCCTGCTGTTTTTTCATAATGCTCTCAAAAATTTCATGCAGGCGTGAAAGCGTAATGTCCGATATCAGTTCGTGGATATCAACCGGCGGTTCATACGCACGCACTTCCTCCGGAATCGTCGGCTTCTTATACATAACACGACCGGCATCCATCTGCCGGTCTTTTAGTTCATACGCCATACATTTGTACATCTTGTATTCCAGAAGCTGCTGTACCAGTTCCGCACGCGGATCTTCTTCTTCCTCTTCACTGTCCGGATTCGACGGGAGAAGCATGCGTGATTTGATATCGACCAGTGTTGCAGCCATAACCAGAAACTCACTGAGCACCTCCAGATCCTGTCGTTTCATTTCCCGGATATACTCCATATACTGTTCCGTGATCTCCACAATCGGAATATCATAGATATTCACTTTATTCTTTTCGAGCAGATACAAAAGCAGATCCAGCGGTCCCTCAAATACCTGGAGTTTAACGGTCAGTTCCATCCCTCTCGTCCTTTCTGTCATAATCTATATTTTATCTTTATGTTGTAGAAAATGCAAGGACAATTTACTATATTTAGTGTTTTACAGAAGAGGGGCAAACAATTTCAATGCTCCCATAAATGTACGCACAAGAAACGATTTTCTTTGAAATTCCTCCAGGGTCACTTCGTGGCTTTCCGCAAATGTTTTTAACGCATCTTCTTTTACCTGCAAAACTGCCCGGGTACGATACATCCAGACGCCACATTCAAAATGCAGACACAGACTGCGGTAATCCATGTTTACCGTTCCCACGGTTGCCTGTACATCATCCGACACAAAACATTTTGCATGGATAAAACCTGGCGTATATGTGTATATTTTCACTCCGTTTTTGATCAGATACGGGAAATTCGACTGTGTCAGGAAATACACCAGTTTCTTATCCGGAATTCCCGGTACAACCAGACGCACATCCACGCCGGATTTTGCCGCATTTACAAGTGCCGTACGCATCTCGGATCCGATGATCAGATACGGAGTAAAGATGTAAAGATATTTTTTTGCCCTGCTGATTATATTCAGATATACATTTTCGCCGACATCTTCGTGATCCAGTGGAGAATCGGTATACGGCTGGACGAATCCTTTTTCATCTGCATGGATTTTTTCCTGCAACCTGTGTTTTTCCATGGAAGTTGCCCGATAAAATGTATAATCACTTTCTATTTTCAAAATATAATCCCACAGTTCCAAGAACATGCTTGTAAAACTCCAGACACATTCTCCGGTCAGACGGATTGCCGCATCCTTCCAATACCCAAAACGCACTCTGGCATTGATATACTCATCCGCCAGGTTCATTCCCCCGGTATAGGCAACCTTTCCGTCAATCACCGTGATCTTCCGGTGATCCCGGTTATTCTGGATAATTGACATCAGTGGGCGAAATGGCTGGAAACAGGCACATTTGATTCCCTTTTCCTGCAGATAACGATAATATTTATTCGGCAGTGTCTGGATACATCCGATTCCATCGTACATAAATCGCACATCCACACCCTCTTTTACTTTCTGTGCCAGAATTTCAACAATTGCATCCAGCATCTTTCCAGGCTCTGCAATAAAATACTCCAGAAAGATATAAGATTTTGCCGCTTTTAAATCTTCCAGAAACTGCGGATACATCTCTTCTCCACAGCAATAATATTGTGTATCCGCCTCACGGTACACCGGATACCCTGCATAACAGGTAAGATACTGTGCCTGCTGTCCGGCAGAATCATCCTCTGCCCTTAAAGCAGACATCACATCATCGGAAGGAGAACTGTATGCCCGTATCCTGCTGCTGACCACGTCCATCTTCATACGGGTCCGTTTTGTCAGTCCCGGACGGCCAAACAGATAGTATGCCGGAATTCCGAACAGAGGAAGTGCCAGTATCAGAAAAATCCAGGAAGTTTTATATGTGGAACGCATATCCCTGCTGGAGACAAACAATGCAAGCACAATGGATGCAATTTTAAACAATGCATCTACCATGGAACTGTATACGGTCGCACTGTACAACAGATAGACAAACCAGCTGAACTGCAATATAATAATCAATCCTCCAAGGACAAGTTTACTGAAGAGTTTATTTAATATTCGTTTCATCTGTCTCCTCCTTTGGTTCTCATAAAATGTCACCGACAGGCTTTTAGAGAGTATTTTATACCAATGCCAGCAAATTATCAACATCAAGAACGCCCCACGCCATGGACATTCCCGTTTCTTTCCGCGCCGATTCATATAATTTCAGTTTCAGTTCTTCCGGCCGCAGCTTTGGATTTTTCTGTAATGCAAGTGCCAGTGCCCCGCATACGACAGGGGTTGCCATAGAGGTACCACTTTTTCTGGAATATAGTGCTCCGTGATGATCCAGACTTACAATATTCGTCCCCGGTGCTAAAATTTCCGGCTTCATAATACAGCATCCGGTCGGACCACTGCCACTGTAGCCACCACGCCTTTCCCCCGGAGAACTCCGGTCATCACTTGCCCCCACCGTAATCACTTTTCTCGAAATACCGGGAGCCGTGACTGTCCCGGCTCCCGGTCCATTATTTCCGGCCGCTGTGACAACCGTCACGCCATCATCCCACAGCTGTTCTAAAAGTTCCATAATCTGCTTCTGCTCACGGTCGAGTGCCCCCGGAAGAAATCCTACGGAAAAATTCAGAATCCGGATTCCCAGTTCTTTATGATGTGCAAGCACCCATTGCAGGCCACGAATCACCCGCTCCGTCTGTCCTCCTCCATCCTTCCCGAGGACTTTCAGCGCAATCAGCTGTGCCTGCGGTGCCATTCCCTTCATTCTGCCATTCGCACACAAAATTCCGCCAACATGTGTTCCGTGTCCATTGTCATCATAACAGGCTCGTTTCATTGCCACAAAATCCAGAAATCCAACCACATTCTGCCGCAGATCCGGATGCAGATAAACGCCTGTGTCCAGTGTCACCACCCGGATATTTTTCCCCGTGTAACCCATACGATATACATTCTCTGCATGTACAAGCTGTTTGACACGATTCATATTTCAACTCCGAACTTTTCGAATCATCGCCTTTTTCTTTCATGGTATGAAAAAAGGGCCGCATGGTGCGGCCCCTGAAGTACATCTTTCATGGATCTTAATTCTGTACGGTATTTTATTTCTGGTCTGCCGGAACGTCCTTAATGGAAAAACTGATTCTTCCCATCTTGTCCTTTCCAAGACAGACAACTTTCACAACATCTCCAAGCGTCAGTACATCCTCGACATGCTCAATGCGTTCCTTGGCAATCTTTGAAATGTGAACCATTCCTTCCTTGCCTGGTGCAAACTCGATAAAAGCACCAAACTCTTTGATACTTACAACTGTACCGGTAAAGATCTGTCCTTCCTTAAAATCGGTTGTGATGATTTTTATCATATCAATGGCCTTTGCGATTGCCTCCTTGTCTGTTCCACAGACAGAAACCGCACCATCATCTGTAATATCAATCTTGACACCTGTACGGGCAATGATCTCATTGATTGTCTTACCCTTCTGTCCCACAACATCTCCAATTTTATTCGGATCAATGGTGATCTGTTCAATCTTCGGTGCCCACTGATTTACTTCTTTTCGTGGCTCTGCAATTGCCTTGCTCATAACTTCATCCATAATGTAGACGCGTGCCTCACGGGTACGGGCAATGGCTTCTTCTACGATTGGACGGGTCAGGCCATGGATCTTGATATCCATCTGGATTGCAGTGATACCATCATGTGTACCGGTTACCTTGAAATCCATATCTCCGAAGAAATCTTCAAGTCCCTGGATATCTGTCAGTACCAGATAATCATCATCCGTCTCTCCGGTCACAAGACCACAGGAAATACCTGCAACCATCTTTTTAATCGGAACACCTGCAGCCATCAGTGACATACAGGACGCACAGGTAGATGCCATGGAAGTAGATCCATTGGATTCAAATGTCTCGGAAACTGCACGGATTGCATACGGGAACTCCTCCACAGAAGGAAGAACCGGAAGTAATGCACGCTCTGCAAGCGCACCGTGACCGATCTCACGACGTCCCGGACCTCTGCTTGGCTTTGTCTCTCCAACAGAATAGGACGGGAAATTGTACTGATGCATATAACGCTTGGTTGTCACGTTCTCATCAAGTCCGTCAATCTTCTGTACTTCCGAAAGCGGTGCAAGTGTAACAACATCGCAGATCTGTGTCTGTCCACGGGTAAACATGGCAGAACCATGTACACGAGGGATCAGATCTACTTCTGCAGCCAGCGGACGGATCTGATCGATCGCACGTCCGTCTGGACGCTTATGATCCTTTAAGATCATCTTACGAACAGTCTTCTTCTGATACTGGTAAACGGCCTCGTCAAGAACAGCAAGCCACTCCTCGTTCTCTGCAAAAGCCTCTGCAAATTTATCTGTGATTTCACGGATATTCTCTTCTCTCTGCTGCTTTTCATCGGTAAATACCGCTTCTTCCATCTGCTCCGGAGTGACGATTTCCCGCATAGCTGCAAACATTTCTTCCGGAATCGCACAGCTTGTATACGCATGCTTCGGTTTGCCAACCTCTTCCCGGATCTTATTGATAAATGCAATGACTGTCTGGTTGACATCATGGCACTTATAAATAGCCTCAATCATCTTTGCTTCCGGAATCTCATTGGCACCGGCCTCAATCATGATGACCTTTGTTGCTGTAGATGCAACCGTAAGCTTTAAATCTCCCTCGTCCCAGTCTTTCTGGGATGGGTTTACAATAAATTCACCATTCTTCATTCCCATCTGGGTCATGGCACATGGACCGTCAAACGGAATATCGGAAATGGTAGTAGAAAGTGCTGCACCGATCATGGCAACCAGCTCCGGACGACACTCCGGATCTACAGACATAACCATATTATTTAAGGTTACATCATTGCGGTAATCTTTTGGAAACAGAGGTCTCATCGGACGGTCAATGACACGTGCGGTAAGAATAGAGTTCTCTGATGCTTTTCCTTCACGCTTGTTAAATCCGCCAGGAATTTTTCCAACCGAGTACATTTTTTCTTCAAATTCCACGCTCAGCGGGAAGAAATCAACGCCATCTCTCGGCTTGTCGGAAGCAGTAGCCGTAGATAATACGGTAGTCTCTCCATATTTTAATAATGCGGCACCATTTGCCTGTGCACATACTCTTCCGATATCAACGGTCAGTGTTCTGCCTGCCAGTTCCATTGAATAACTTTTGTACATGTATTCTCTCCTTCAAAATTTAATACGGTATGTCAAAACCCCGAAACTACTGAACAATACAAAACAGCGTTTTGTCCTCTTCAGTGGTCCCGGAAAAAAGTTCTGCCATACAACAAAAAGAAGAGCGGAATATAAAACTCCGCTCTTTGTTTACAATTATTTTCTGAGTCCTAAACGCTCAATTAAAGAACGATATCTTTCAATATCAATGCTCTTTAAGTATGATAATAATCCACGTCTCTGACCGATCATCTTAAGCATACCTCTTCTGGAATGATGATCCTTTGGATTCTGCTTTAAGTGCTCAGTAAGCTCCTGAATTCTTGCAGTAAGAACAGCTACCTGAACTTCTGGTGAACCAGTGTCGTTTGGTGTTCTTCCATACTCATTGATAATTGCCTGTTTCTTTTCTTTTGCGATCATTTTATGATCCTCCTTAAAATATTTTTGCACCCGATACTCAGCAAAAGGTCGGAGTGTCCATTCACCGAATATGGGTTAAACCATACTAATCTAATGTATCATAAATCCGTATCGTTGTAAACAGTTTTTTAATTTAAATACGATATGACACAGATTGGTGTCCGGTAATAGGCACTGGAAATTTTAATTCCGGTACGTGCATTGCTGGCATGCACAATCTGACCGTTTCCGATATAAATTCCCACATGGCTGATGCTGCTTCCGCTTCCATAGAAAAAGAGATCTCCCGGTTTTGCCTCAGATGCACTGATTCGATTTCCGTATGCCGGCTGACTTGCCGCATGATGCGGGAGGCCGACTCCGTATCTCGCATATACCTGCATCGTAAATCCGGAACAATCAATTCCGTTTGTCAGGCTTGTTCCACCCCAGACATAACGGTTTCCTACAAACTGTAATGCAAACTGTACTAAAGAAACGCGGGAATCCGTGTATCCCTCTCCGTATTCCAGTTCTTTTACCGTCGATGCTGTCGGAAGTTTTTCTGTTACCTCTACATAATCTCCGGAAATATATCCCTTCTGATCATCCACTTCCACTTTATACCAGCCGTCTTTTGTATCTTCCACAACAAGATCCTCTCCCTCTCCAACCAGAGAAAGTATTGCAGAATCTTCAGAAGCCTTTTCTCTTACACGAAGGGTTGTGGTATTTACTGTAACAACTTTTGTAATTTCTTTCTTTGCTACATTTTTTGCCGCATCTCCTGTCAGAAGATACTCTGTCTTTACATAACCTTCCACCTTGCCGGAGGTGATCTTTGCCCAATCTCCCTTGACCGAGACAATCTCACAGGCATCTTTATCCGTCATTTTTCCAACAACTTTACTGTCTGTGGATGCCTTTTTTCGCACATTCAGGCTTCCCTGCACCTGCGCGATTCCAAGATTTTTATACCCACAGATGCTGGTATCCTCCGTGGTATTTTCCGAAACCGCTTCTTTTGTCTGCGTATCTTCGATTCCCTGTGCAACCATCTGCTTTTCATTCGCAGCCACCGCAACATCTGTTTTATCATACAGCTGACTGGTTACTCCTGCCGTCACATCCAGCGCCTCCACTTCGCTTGCATTCAAAGATGCGGAAACACCGGCTGTGAGCGATCCGGCCGCCTCTGTTTTATCTGTATTTCCCTGCTGTATCCCGATATAGGCTGCCGCACCGGTCAGTGTCAGAGAAAAAGCAAGTACCATTCCAACTCTCTTTTTTGTCATACGATTCATTTCACAGATTCCTCCCTCATGTCTCATGAAATCTCATAACAAAACGAGTATAACAACAAATAATTACAATGTCAACATATTTTTGTAATATTTATGTAATATATTTACATGTCGCCGTTTATCGACATCATACGACTGCGGCTCGTTTCAATGTCTCTTTCCATCTGTTCTTTTAACATCTCTACAGACGAGAATCTCTGTTCCGGACGTATAAAAGAATAAAAGCTGACCTTTAGTTCATATCCGTACAGATCACCGGAAAAATCCAGTATATGCGTCTCCACATTTACTTTATTGGAATGATTGACGGTAGGTTTGCATCCGACATTTGTCACACCTGTGTAATATTTTCCACCAATCTCTACCGCAGTTGCATATACACCTTTCGGCGGAAGAAGTTTTTCGGCCACAAGTTCCATATTGATCGTCGGGATTCCGAGCGTTCTTCCAAGCTGCCTTCCATGAATCACTTCACTCTTTACAAAAAACGGATACCCAAGCAGATCATTTGCCTTTTCCATATTGCCTTTTATGATCTGTTCCCGCACAAACGTACTGCTGATGTCCCGTCCCTCATACTGGATCTTGTCTACCACCCTAAGGGTATAGCCATATGTCGCGGACAATTTTTCCAGCAGAATATGATCCCCTTTCCGGTTATGGCCAAACCGGAAATCCGATCCGACTACCATGCTCTTTACATGCAGACTTTTTACAATCCATGCAACAAAAGCCTCCGGCTCCATGCACATGACTTCTTTGGTAAACGGACATTCCAACAGGTAATCAATTCCACGCTCTTTGAGAATTTCCTGCTTTTCTTTATTGGTCGAAAGGACACGGTAATTATTATTCTCCGTAAGTTTTTTCGGTGGAATATCAAACGTAAAAACAACGGCCTTTAACCCTTCTTTCTTCTTTTCCAGAAGGTGTTCAATCAGTGCTTCGTGTCCACGGTGTACTCCGTCAAATTTTCCCAGCGACAATGCCGTTGGTTCTTCTATATGAAAATCTTCTATCTTATTCCAGCAAATCATATTTATGCACCAAACATTTTCCGGACTTTATAGTCCTTTGTTTCTCTCTCATACTGATATACAGCGTAAAAATGTCCCATCGGATCATAAACCAGTACCTGCTCACCATCCGCAATTTTTTCCGGAACATCCGTAAAATTTCCATCGTTTAAACGGTTTCCATTCTGAAGAAAACGAAACGCTTCCGGTACAACCGTCAGTTTCGTCTTTCCCTCAAACACGCGGTCCACCGGAAGAATCAGTTCTTCCAGCGTTCCTTCATCCCTTATCTTTTCAATTTCTGCCAACGTGTGTGCCTCTTCCAGAGGAAAAACACTCACTCTTGTCCGGACCAGGGATTCCATACACGCGCCTACGCCAAGCGCCTCTCCGATATCCGCACACAGCGTACGGATATAAGTTCCCTTGGAACAGTGCACCTGCATCGTCACATAAGGAAGATTGATTTTTTCAATTTCTATGGAAAAAATTTTAACCGTGCGGGCTTTCCGCTCTACCTCGATTCCGGCGCGGGCCAGATCACATAACTTCTTTCCGTTGACTTTAAGTGCCGAGTACATTGGCGGAATCTGCTCATAATCTCCAACGAACTGCAAAATAGCCGCTTCCACGGTCTGTTCTTTCAGCAATGCAGCCTCTCTGGAACGATCTTCTTTCACCGTTCCGGTCATATCCTGTGTATCGGTTGTAATGCCAAGATGCATCACCGTACGATACACTTTATCCTTATCCGTCAGAAGTTCACATACCTTTGTTGCATTTCCGATGCATACGGGAAGTACTCCGGTCGCTTCCGGATCGAGCGTTCCGGTATGTCCGATTTTACGCTCATGTAAAATGCCGCGGAGCTTTGCTACCACGTCAAAGGAAGTAAAGCCCCGCTCTTTATAAACATTTATAATTCCGTTTATCATATTATAATCTCTTCTCAACCTCGGCAAGAATATGCTCGATTGCCTCTTCTGCCGGTCCTTCCACGGTACATCCGGCAGCCTTGACATGCCCGCCGCCGCCAAAATGCATCGCAAGCGATGCCGCATCAAACGCACCGTTTACACGAAAACTTACTTTAAACGTATGATCCTCATTCTCATAAAGGAATACTGCAAGTTCCACATCTTTGGTATTGCGCATCTGCTCCACGATTCCTTCCATATGTTTCGGAAGAACTTCGAGTGCATGCATCTCTTCGAGCGTCAGAAAAGAAGTCACTACTCTGCCACCCAGACGAAGTCTGCTGGAAAGCAGTGCCTGTCCCATGGCACGGTTCTGGTTGTATGTTTTCTGATTAAAAGCTTCATCCACAATTTTTGTGAAATCAATTCCTTTATCCATCAGCATGCCCGCCATATTCATTGTGGAGGAAGACGTGCAGGAATACTGAAACACTCCGGTATCGGTAACCATTCCGGTATACAGACATTCCGCGATTTCTTTTGTGATCTTCTCCGTATCCAACAGTTCACAGATCAGCTCACAAGTGGAACTTGCATCCGGGAAAATATAATTTTCCTCTGCAAAACTCTGGTTACTGACATGGTGGTCAATACAGGCTGTATGCTTTGCTTCCTGAAAATAACGTGCAGCATTCCCCAGACGTTTCTCATCTCCGCAGTCCATGGCGATAAACAGATCAAACACCACGGATTCCTCATAGTCACTGCGGATTTCCGATGAAAAATTCAGGAATTTAAAGATATTGGGAATCGGCTCAAGATACAATCGCACATCCACATCCGGATAATATTTCCGGATATAGTTGTAAACTCCGAGTGTGGAGCCCACACAATCCCCATCCGGGCGTACATGTCCGGCAAGACCTACCGATTTTTTCCCTGCAAGAATCTCATCAAGCTTCTTCATCCGGTTTCTCCTTTATATCTTTGGTCACTTCATCAATCATTTTTGACATATGGATTCCATATTCAATCGACTGATCCAATACAAATTTGATCTCCGGTGTGTTGCGCAGATTTACGGACTTTGCCAGGCTTCTGCGAATAAATCCTTCCGCAGAGCGAAGACCTGCAATCGTATCCTGCTGTGACTTTTCATCCCCCAGCACACTGATATAGGCTTTTGCCGTTTTCAGATCCGGAGCAACTTCCACTGCAACCACGCTGGTCATCGGATTGATCCGCGGGTCTTTGATTTCCCCGCGGATAATATTGGAAAGTTCACGCATCACTTCCTCATTGATCCGAATATTTTTAATACTGTTTTTTCTCATATTCTATCCTATCTTGGTACTTCTACCATCTTATAAGCTTCTACCTGATCAAGTTCCTGAATGTCATTAAAGCCGTCGAATACAAGACCACACTCAAATCCTGCCTTAACTTCCTTGACATCATCCTTGAAACGTTTCAGGGATCCTAAATCTCCTTCGAAGATCTGCTCGCCTTCTCTGGAAATACGAACTTTACATCCACGTTCCATCACGCCGTCAAGTACATAAGAACCGGCAATATTACCGACACCGGATGCCTTAAAGATCTGACGGATTTCTGCATGACCGATAACTTTCTCCTCAAATACAGGATCAAGCATACCCTTCATGGCAGCCTCTACATCCTCGATCGCATTGTAAATAACCTTGTACAGACGGATATCTACACCCTCATTGTCTGCGGTAACTTTTGCAATCGGGTCCGGACGGACATTAAATCCGATGATGATCGCATTGGATGCGGAAGCAAGAATAACATCAGATTCGTTGATTGCGCCGACACCACCATGGATCACTTTTACAACCACTTCTTCATTGGACAGTTTCACAAGTGACTGTTTCACTGCCTCAACAGAACCCTGTACATCCGCTTTTACAATAATATCAAGTTCCTTCATATTTCCGGACTGGATCTGGGAGAACAGATCATCCAGTGACATCTTTGCCTTGGTATCTTCGATCAGGCGGTTCTTTTCCTCTGAAATATAAGTATCTGCAAATGATTTTGCTTCCTTATCGGAATCGCAGACAACAAATGTCTCTCCAGCTGCCGGTACACTGTTTAATCCGAGGATCTCTACCGGTGTGGAAGGAGTTGCCTTCTTCACGCGCTGTCCCTTGTCGTCGATCATGGCACGGACTTTACCGTAGCTGCTTCCACAGGCAATGGAATCTCCGACATGAAGTGTTCCTTTCTGAACCAGAACCGTTGCTACCGCACCACGTCCCTTATCCAGCTGTGCCTCAATGACCAGACCTCTTGCATTACGGTTTGGATTTGCTTTCAGTTCCATCACTTCTGCAGTCAGAAGGATCATTTCCAGAAGATTGTCGATACCTTCCTTAGTATGTGCAGAAACCGGACAGAAAATCGTACTTCCACCCCAGTCTTCCGGAATCAGTTCGTATTCGGAAAGCTCCTGCTTTACTTTTTCAATGTTTGCACTCGGCTTATCAATCTTGTTGACAGCAACGATGATTTCTACACCGGCAGCCTTTGCATGGTTGATTGCCTCGATGGTCTGTGGCATAACACCATCATCTGCAGCGACAACCAGGATTGCAATATCGGTAGAATTTGCACCACGCATACGCATTGCGGTAAATGCCTCATGACCAGGAGTATCCAGGAACGTGATCTTCTGTCCATTGATGGACACCACAGATGCACCGATATGCTGGGTAATACCACCGGCCTCGCGGTCTGTCACACGTGTGGAACGGATCGCGTCCAGCAGGGATGTTTTACCATGATCGACATGACCCATAACACAGACAACCGGTGGACGTGGGACCAGATTCTTCGGATCTTCTTCATCCTCTTTTAAGAGTTCCGCGATGACATCAATCTTCTCCTCCGGCTCGCAGATAAAGTTAAACTCCAGTGCGATTTCTTCCGCTGTCTCAAAATCTACTTCCTGATTTACCGTTACCATTTCACCCTTCATAAAGAGTTTCTTTACAATGGCAGATGGCTGCAGTTTCATCTTGTCTGCCAGATCACGGATTGTCATCTTTTCTGGAAGTGTGATCGTCTTGATTACATTTTCATCTTCCTTCGGCTTCGGCTGCTGCTGTGGTTTCTTTCTGCCGCCGTGCTTCTCAAGGTTTACATAATTTTCCTGTTTCTTTCCGCCGAGTTTATCATGATCTTTCCGATGATTATTGTTGTTATTGCGGCGGTCATTATTTCCACGGGAGTCCTTTCCGCGGATTTCTTCCGGTGCTGCAACTGCTGCCGGCTCTTTACTGAAACGGTTCTTTCTGCCGTTATTGTTTCTGTCGTTCTGTGGACGGCTGTTGTTTCTGTCTCCGTTCGGACGATTGTTATTGTTTCTATCTCCCTGATGACGGTTATTATTTCTCTCCCCGCCTCTGTCATTGTTTCTGTCATTCTGCGGTCTGTTGTTTCTCTCGCCACCGGAATGATTGTTGTTTCCGCGGTTTTCCTGGCTGTTGCGGGTATTTGTGTTTTCTGCCGGTTTATTGTTTGCCGGCTTACTTACTTCAAGATCCGCTGTTGGCGAAGGCGTACGCTCACTGATCGGACGCATTGCACGCTCCCCGACCGGACGCGGACGAATGATGCTGTGCTGTGCCGGACGCTTATTGTCCTCCCGTCTTCTGTTATTACCGTTTCCATTTCCGTTTCCACGGTTGTTGTTATTTCCGTTTGCCGGCTTTCTGGACTGTTTGCTGTACTGTGCATTAAATACGGCTGTGATGCTGGATTTCTTCTTTGGACGTTCTTTTCCATCCGCAGTTTTTGTTGCACCTGCCTTTGCAACTTCTGTTTTTTTCACATCTGCTGCCGGTTTTGCTTCTTTCGAAAAAGCACCGCGGACCAGTGCCTGTGCTTCTTCTTCCATATTGCTGGATGCACTTTTTCCGTCAAACTTTGTATTTTTTAATTTATCCAAAATATCCTGTGATTTTATATTTAACTCTTTCGCGAGTTCATGAACTCTCATTTTTGCCATAAATGAATTTACCTCCGTTATTCAGTTTTATATTTTTATACGGTGCGCTCTTTGAGCTTCTTTTCTACGGCTCTCGCCAGATTCTCATCTGTCACGGCAAGTGATGCACGGAATTCTTTTCCGATACAGCGTCCAAGTGCTTCCTTGCTTCCGTAACAGTAGCATGGCACATGGTAAAAATCCGTCATATTACAAAAACTCTTTTTTGTGTTCCCGGATGCCTCCACAGAGACAATCACGAGATATGCATGACCTGTTTTTACTGCTTTTTCTGTAGAAAACTCACCGCTTACAACATTTCCCGACTTTGCGGCTATGGAAAGCATGGATAATACGCTATCATGCAAGTGTACTCATCTCCTTTTCCAGACTCTCATACACTTCCTGTGGAATTGCAGTCTTTAAGGAGCGCTCAAGTCCCTTGTTTTTTCTTGCCAGGCGAAGACACCCAGGATCTGCACAGATGTATGCTCCACGGCCGTTTTTACGACCGGTGGCATCCAGCATAATCTCATTTTCCGGTGTCTTAATTACCCGGATCATTTCTTTTTTTTCCTTCATTTCATTACAGGCGACACACTTGCGCAATGGAATTTTTTTATTTGCCATAATTACTCCTCAAAAGAAGTCTCATCTGCTGATGTTTCTTCTACCGGCGCTTCTTCTGTTGATGCTTCTGCTTCGGTAGGAATTTCTTCTGTGGCATCCGGATCTTTGTAATATCCTTCCTCATCATACTCATAATTATCATCATACTCATCGTCTTCATAATCATTTTCGTAATCAAGGAAATCTCCGGACTCTCTTGCCTGCGTCTCACTCTTGATATCAATCTTAAATCCAGTCAGGCGGGCTGCCAGACGGGCATTTTGTCCTTCCTTACCAATAGCAAGCGATAACTGGTAATCCGGAACCACAACTTTTGCTGCTTTCTCGTCAGCGTCCGCAATAACGGAAATAACCTTTGCAGGACTTAATGCATTCTGAATCAAAATTGCAGGATTCTCATCCCATGTAATGATATCAATTTTTTCTCCGCGCAGCTCATTAACGATCGCATTGACACGTGCTCCGTTCATTCCGACACATGCGCCAACCGGATCTACATCCGGATCGTTCGACCATACCGCGATTTTTGTACGGCTTCCTGCCTCACGTGAGATTGCTTTAATTTCAACGATACCATCCCGCACTTCGGAAACCTCTGACTCAAAAAGTCTCTTGACAAGCTCCGGATGTGTTCTGGAAACAAGAATCTTCGGTCCCTTTGAGGTTGCCTTCACTTCCAGAATATATACCTTAATGCGTTCGGTTGGCTGGAAGGTTTCCCCCTTGATCTGCTCACTTTCAGTCAGGAGTGCATCTGCTTTTCCCAGATTAATGCTGACATTGCGTCCGACATAACGCTGAACAACACCTGTCACTACTTCTTTTTCCATGCTGAAATACTCATCGTAAATCACTTTCCGTTCTTCTTCACGGATCTTCTGTAAGATCACATTCTTGGCATTCTGTGTTGCAATACGTCCAAATTCTTTGGATTTTACTTCTACCTGAACAATATCGCCCAGTGTATATTTTCCATTGATCATCTGCGCATTCTGCAAAGAGATCTGCTCAATCGGATCTTCCACAGTCTCTACCACTGTTTTTTCCTGATAACAATGATATTCGCAGGTGTCCGGATCAATCACAACTTTTACGTTGTCAGCCTTTCCAAAATGATTTTTGCAGGCAGTTAAAAGGGAATTTTCAATTGCCTCAAGCAGCGTTTCTTTACTGATATTTTTCTCCTTCTCCAGTATCGTTAACGCATCCAATAACTCATTATTCATGATTTTTATCCTCCATATATATTTATCGTGTTTTCCACATATGAGGTATCGCATAAGCGATATCTCCTGCGCAGTTTACCTCCGCAAAACGGACTTTTCTATAAACTGCTCTATAAGTCATTGTCCTAAAAATCAATTGCCTGTCGGATCAGTGCAATATCTGTCTTTAAAAAGGTGGTCTCTTTGTCGTTCTCATCTGCAATCGTCACAGATGTATCATCATACGCTTTTAAAATTCCTGTGAATTCCTTACAGCGGTCGATCGCACGGTAGGTACGGATCTCAATTTCTTTGCCCATATTGCGGACATAATCTTTTTCTTTCTTTAAAGGTCTTCCAAGTCCCGGAGAACTTACCTCAAATGTATAGGAATCCGGAATGAAATCTTCACGGTCGAGCAGTTCATTCATCTCACGTGCCACCGCTTCACAATCGTTGATTGTAATGCCGCCCTCTTTGTCAATATACGCCCGCAGATAATACGTGCTGCCTTCCTTGACATATTCTACATCTACCAGTTCAAACTGCATACGCTCCAGAATCGGAAGAATCAGTTGTTCTGTCTTTGCCTCATAAGTACTTGCCTTTGACATATTACCACCTCTTTTCTTTGACATAAAACACATTTTCACAAAAATTTGAGAGAGGACATCTGCCCTCTCTCAACCTTAGTTTCTATGTTACTTTTGTTATCATATCACTCTTTTTCCCTGATTTCAAGGGATTTTGTGTATTTCTTTCATAAAACAAAAAGTTCTTACCCAATCAGGTAAGAACTTCAGCAGTCCGTACGGGAATCGAACCCGTGTTTCCGCCGTGAGAGGGCGGCGTCTTAACCGCTTGACCAACGAACCGTGTATTATACTATCATAGCACAGGCCATGCGTCAAGTACTTTTTTCAGAAGCCTGGTTATTGTTCCCCAGTTCCCCTGCAAGCAGTAACAAGACTTGTACTTTCTTTCCCATATGTATATAATTTGTATAAAAGCAACTCAGGAGGACATCAGAAATGAAACTTATCTCATGGAACGTTAACGGGCTGCGCGCCTGCGTACAAAAAGGATTTCTCGATTATTTTCATGCCGCAGATGCCGATTTTTTCTGCATCCAGGAATCCAAGCTGCAGGAAGGACAGATCGCACTTGATCTGCCGGGCTACCACCAATACTGGAATTATGCCGAGAAAAAAGGCTACTCCGGCACGGCAATCTTTGCAAAACACGAACCTCTTCAGGTCACACGCGGCATCGGCACCGCAATCTGCGATACCGAAGGCCGGGTGATCACCCTCGAATATGACAGCTTCTACCTTGTCACCTGTTACACCCCAAACTCCCAGAACGAACTGGCGCGGCTTCCCTACCGCATGGAATGGGAAGATGCTTTCCGCGCTTATCTTCTTCAGCTCGACAGCAAAAAGCCGGTCATTCTCTGCGGCGATTTAAATGTTGCACACACGGAGATCGATCTGAAAAATCCAAAGACCAACCGCAAAAATGCCGGTTTTTCCGATGAAGAACGGGAAAAAATGACCGAACTTTTAAGCGCCGGTTTTACGGATACCTTCCGTTATTTTTATCCGGATGCCGAGGGCATTTATTCCTGGTGGTCCTACCGCTTTAAAGCCCGCGAGAAAAACGCCGGATGGCGGATCGATTATTTCATCACTTCCAGGCGGCTCGATTCCAGTCTCACCGGAGCAGCTATCCATACCGATGTGTTCGGTTCGGATCACTGTCCGGTGGAACTGACCATTGAATTGTAAAGAAGTTTATTTCGTAAAAAATCCAGTGTTTTCACGGACGATTCCATGAAAACACTGGATTTTTCATTATGTGTACATCAATTTTCCTTTTGGCACTGGAATTTCCCGCCCAATAGCCTTTGCCGTCTCTATCCATTCGGAAATAACTGTTTCCACATTTTCCAAAGCCTCTGCCGCCGTTTCTCCATCATAAACTTTATTTCCGCGAGGATGCGCAGCTCGCGGAGCGTTATTTAATCATAGGAAGGAATTTCCTATGATTAAATAAAAAAAATGCTGTCATACGACAACATTTTTTCGGGTTGGGCTATTATATTTATAATAGTAACAGTCCGTACGGGAATCGAACCCGTGTTTCCGCCGTGAGAGGGCGGCGTCTTAACCGCTTGACCAACGAACCGTGTATTATACTATCATACACAATACTCTTTGTCAAATACTTTTTTCATATTTTTATCTTTATATTGCCAGAGTTAGAAGAACTTGCCTTCGACTTAGGCGATATCGTGCCATCCTTTATCGTTCTGGCCTCTTTCTTGTTATTTCTTTATTTTTGCAAGTGTCTTATAAAATGGCTTGAATATCTTGTTAAGTTGCGTTCCATTCTTTGGATATTGCTTTGTGATTTTAGCACTCATAGACTTCTTATCGCCTACTATGTTATTTGCTAGATACCCTGAAAACGATTCTGGAACATCAATATTAGCTGTATTCGTGTGAATCAAGATAAGTTCAATAAATTTCTTTAGTTTAGTATCTTTCTTCCATCGAACCGCAGGTGCTTCGAATTTCTCTTTTTTCAAAGCCTTGTAAATATTCTCACCATTTTTGTTGCCATAAAAGTGTACAAGCGCAAGATGGATATATGATGGTTCATTTTTCCAACACAGTTTATAATGGTATAGAGCTCATTTTTATCTACACCACTTATCTTTTCTGTCACTTTTACTGATGAAGAGTTGACAACATTCTCTTCAACAGATACAGGCACTTTCTATAGGTTTGAGTTTGATATATTAGAGCGCGGTACTCTACTTACATTCATTCCACGTTCAGACCAAAATGAAACAACAGCATCAAATTCTGTATCATTTGACATAATAATTAGAAATCCTTTGTTAATTATTTTTTACGCTGCCGCATTGGCATTTATCGACTCTATAACCTTCCTGATTCCCATCCACACCATCAAATCAGTAAATATCTCTACCACACTTCCCTGATCTGTAAACGGTGACTCCTGCAAGACAGAAAGATCTTTCATCATTCCATTATGAACTATGTATTCTACGATTTGGTTCACAAAGTAAATCTGTCTGCTATCCAGGCTTGTGCTAGTCAAGTATTCTGAGAATGCTTCCTTTGCCGCATTCATATCAAGTCCTACGATTTCGCGAACAAATTCTCCCAATGGTTTTGTACCAATCTCATGTTCATAATCTTGTTTGGTTCCTACTTCTTTCCACAAAATAGCTTCCAATGTTTCAACATCTATCTCAGTCAATGGCTGATTCGTCTTAAGCTTTGCAATAGCAACATTATCTTGGTGTTGTCTGATATAGTACTCTGCCTTTGCCTTGTAATTCTTCAGCTCATCATTTTCCAGTTCAGATTCCTTCCAGGTGGCAGAAAGCAGTTCGTCTGAAAAATTAGTCTCATATTTGATTTTGCCTCGTGGGATATATTTCATCAGATCACGAAGCTTTTCTCTGATTTCTTCAAACTCGTTAATTCCTGCATTATCCACATAATCTGTATTCAATATCTTATTAATCAATTCTGATTGGGCCTGGATCTCTGGTATGTTTGCAACACTCGCTATTTCTGCAACTTTCTTATGCAGATCTGAACGAGCCCTTCTTATCAATTTCATCCTTATAAAACGTAATCAGCATATCCAACTTCCGACTTATTAGGCATACCCGGAAGCTCTACTTCATTGATCCAGTCTTTGCCTTCTGTCCAACCGGCATCCGTTAACATGGAATCTATGTAAAGCTTTCTTGTTTTATATTCGGACAAATCAAGAGGCTTTGGCACATAAGTCTGCTGCTGTTCCTGTCTACGAGCTGACAGTTCTTCTTTCAGAGACGCATTCTCTGCAATCAGCTTTTTCAGATCAAGTTCTTGTTTGGCTGATTTTTCTTGTTCCTTAGCAAGTTCTTCTTTTGTCGCACTAGCAGCCTCTTTCGAAGCCTTCTCTCACCTCTTGACAATACAGTCCAAAAATGAATAGGGCTGATTGCCCATACAATCCAGTTTCATCATCAGACAAATTCTCTGCTGTCTTTGACATATAAAACATATCTAATGCCTTTTCTTGTGAAACATTCCATTTTTGACTGATCAAATTTACAACTTCTGGAATAAGCAGAGATTTCACTAATGCATGTCCCATAGCATTGCCTTCAATTCTTCCATCTCTTTAGCGATTTCTTTATCCAAAGCCTTAATGTTAGCCAGAATCTCTGATGTTGCAGGATACTCAATTTTTTCATATTCTACCTGTTTATACTTGTTGATAGACAAGTCATATCCGTTATCCGCGATTTCCTGTTTCGGAACCATAAATGACTGTTCGGTACGTTTTCTATCAATTTCCTGCTCACGATTCTTAAATCTCTTGATGATATCAGGGATATCATTTTCAGACACAGCAACTCTCTTATCATCAAGACTGAAGCCATCAGCCTTCATATCATAGAACCACACATTATCCGTTCCACCATGGTTCTATCCATATCGTATCCATGGAACATATGATTCATATAATGATCTTTTTTCTGCTTATCGAAGAAAATCTCATCCTTCTTATTCTCCTTCAGATATTCGCCAGCAGCAACCAGGAATCCTGATGTACCACAAGCTGGATCTGTTGCCCAACCAAAATTGATACAATGTAACGATGCACCCACTTCGCTGTTATAGGGGTGTGCATTTGCACCCACCCATAGCAAACTGGCTATTTGCAAGGGTTTTATGTAGTTGTATGCTCTTGCTCCTACCATCTGGAGTGCCTCCTTCCAACTCAACTTATTTTTAAGGTAATAAAGTATACTGGAAAGTCATATCCATCCCGCGACAGAATTATATCAGCAACTCTTGTCGAAGCATTAGGGTATGATTTTTCTTCATATTCTCTTTTTACCGCCAATGGGAAGTTATATTCTTCTATATAGGAAGAAAACTTTTCCCAAAAAACCTTATAGTCAGCCACGCTAACATATGAAACAACAAAAGTTGCAGTTCCTAAAGCATTATAGTTGATGATCGCCTTATCAATATGTGTTGCAATATAAGACTTGTTTACACTATCAAGTTTAAGGCCTTCAAAAATTGCAATTTCTTTTCCTTCTTTTGTCAGTAAAATATCAACCTCTGCTGCGTCTTTACCACTCATAGATATTCCATGTCTCGTTTGATCCTTTACCTCATCATACCCTTTGGCGAACAACATATCTCTAAAATAGTCATTTATGCTATTCTCACTACTATCTTTATTAAGAGAGTAATTCGAACAAGCTCGCTCTCCAATTTGGATAAGGTCATTAAGAACAACCTTAGCAGTTTCAAGGTCTGCATTTAATCTATCCTCATTTGTATCTGGCAAACCATCAATATCATCATCTTCAAAGAAATATATATTTCTTATTAAAAGTCCCGATTCACTGGATTTTACTGCTTTATCCATTGCACTGGAAAGCACAGATTTCTTTGCGGATAAGCAATTTATACTTTTTGACGAACCTTCAAACGTAATATCGATAGCATTTTTATTCCAATTATCACCCCTAAGACCAGCGTAGTACGCCAATCCAACATCATCATACTCATATTTACAATTTACAAAAGCATCCGCAACATCGCTTGCCTGCATCTGCAATAAAAACTGTTGAGTACGTTTATCAAAATTATTGGGTAGTTCGTAAGTAAAATCAAAACTTCCCATAACCATCACCTCATCTTAATATTATTGGGTATTTTGTATTTTCACCAAAGTTTCAAGCATACGTTTGCCAATAGCTTCTGGATCATAATTCTCTGCTGCACAGATTAATCTCAATCCATCAGATGTAAGCAATCTGCCGTACAGCTTATCTTCTTTATATTTCAGGAATTCTTCATATTCCTTATTGGTTATCTGCTTCAAGACTTTTTTCCTCCACCAAATTTTCCTGCTGATACCACAAATAAACCAATGCCTAATGCAGTTCCACCGATTCCTTTTAGTGTTGTCTTTATCGTCTCAGCGTGTTCGTTTCTACAGTTCTCACAATATTTATGCTTATATCCTTCTGGCAGGATACGTTGACATTTCTTATTTTTACACTTCTTCTCCATCTGTATTATCCTCCAATAACTCTTCGTTGTAACATGGCAACGCTTGAATCTTTGTTTTTATATCTGGTAAAGTTTTCGACCAGTAACTTTCAGTTGATGGGTCTATCATATCCAAGCGTTCCACCAATCCTTTTGATGACAAATATGTAGTGTCTATAAAGTCAGCATAATACGATAAACTCTGCTTTGCTGCATCACTTTCTCCCATTTCCTGATAAGCCATTGCTTCTACCAACGAAACCATATTTACGGCACTTAAACCATCTCTAAGTTCATTCATTCTCTGATTTATCTTCTCTGGGGTAGTCTTTGATGTTATTTTACCCCATAAAGACTCTGGCTCATTCTTTATAAAAGAAATCGTAGCATTTTGGCTTTGCATCAAAAGATTTCTACTATCCTCCGCATCCATCGCTATTCGCAGCAGTGTAGCTGTTTTTAGTTCTGGATTCCTTATAGCCATCGCTTGTAGCATTTTCTGCTGACAGCTATAAGCAGTTGCAATCCTATCAAACTCCTGTCCCTTTCTAACCTCTTCAATAGCAATTTGCACCGTTTGAATCTGCTCTGCAATTTGTGCCATCTGCATTTGTGTCGCATAGTTGTTTACAGCCTGCGTTAGTTCAGGTGCCATTTTTACACTCTTCAGTGGTACAGATGCTACAATCTTCTTGGTATTTTGGTCAATCAAATTGGCCATCAAAGAACCATCTTTTTTTGTCATCAGCTTTAGGGCACCTTCAGCTAATTTAGACTTCTGTTCGTCTGTCAAAACCGCCTGTAATGTTTCTTCTGGCAAAGCACTCTTAATTGTATTGATAAATCCCGGTGCTGTATAAAGCATTTTTTCTATTCTACTAAATGTCGCTTTAGCACCCTTAACTAAATTCTTTGCCACTTCTGGTACTTTATCAAATTGCTCAACTACCTCGTAGCTGTATCCCTCGGCATCAATCACTTCGATATCATCGGGAGATATAATAATTTTATCGTCCAAAGTTATACCTCCTCTTGAGTCTCATTTCTCTTCACATATGTAAGTTCTATATCATATCCTAGTTCTTCCATCATTCGGACAAACGTCTTATTTACAACACCGTCCTGCTTCTTGATGACCCTATTTACATATGACTTTGTAGTATCAATGGCATCTGCCAACTGTACCTGTGTCTTTCCCATTTCTATACATTTTACCTTTACATCTAACTCGATATTGTTCTTCAGCATTAGTCCACCTCTATTCCCGAACTTGTTTCACTAAAAAGATAACTTATTGTACCACATTTCAATGTAAATTTCAATGAAACAAAGATTACAGTTTCATAAACAGAAAAAGCACCCAGACCGTAAAGCCTGAGTGCAAAAATGCTGTATCTTATGCGATTGTTATCTCTGTGCCATCCTTGAACACCACCGTCACTTCTTCCTTGCTTTTTATTACAATCTTCTCTGCAAGGCTGCTCCAAAGTGACTCATCAAATTCGGTTACAAGTTCAGTCTGCCCTTTAAGGACTGTGATGAATCTGCCCATCTGCTCGTACTTGGCATCCTTCTCCGAAATAGCTATGCCGGTATCATCGTATTCCGCTTTCTGCTTTTCGTAACGTTCCACCAAAGAATTATACTTTTTATTATAATCATCTTGGTTCTGTGCCTTCCTAGCATTCTCCGCCACAAGGTTCTGTGTCATTTCCACCGTTATAGCTAATTCTTCTTCTAAGGATTCCTTCTTTTTGATGAGGTCATCCTTATCGCAAAGGGTCGTGCGTATCAACTCCAAGTTCTCAAGAATTTCTTTTTTCTCCGTGAGCAGTTCATTCACAGCTTTTACAAAATAGTCCTTAAGTTCAAACTCTGTAAGGTGTGGGGTGTTGCATCCTGTCTTGTGCCTGAACTTGTTATTGCATTGATAGATCTGCGCCAATAACACCTTCGGGATACTCGTTCATAATCTTATAGCAGTTCCATCTGCATAGATTTCGTACACCCATGCGCGAGCCATGTCAATTGTACATAGTCCTTGCTCAAATATTCTGATACGCATTTTCTTAATAGCCGTAGCAGGCAAAAAATCCAATGACCATCTATGATTACAATCCAAACAGCCATAACTTTGTTGATATGCAAATCGGACATCTCATCTTCTGGGTCTGCCTTTGCCACCAAAGATACCACTGAACATACCACTGCAATCAACAGCAATATGATGCACAACACCTTAAGAGGAATACCGTTTCCCGGAATCAGATTGACAACAGCATATAACAGCCACGCTAATCCATCAATTGTGTATCTGATATTATATTTTTTCGACAAGCTCATTGGTTCTTTTTCATTCATAATCGCCATCGCCTTTATGTGATATATTTCACTCTTATGTGATATATTTCGCTCTTATGTTATAAAAACACCACCTCAACAATCTCTTGTCAATAAAAATGCGCGAAATATACCACGCGGATTATAAAGAAAAAGATGCCTGCCAACTGGCACAGCACCTCTCTTTATCCGACATAGATATTTCCATCTATTATAATAATTCCTGTTCTATACTAAGGACATCTGGAAAAATCAGCTTTGCGCCCTTTCTCTGCAACACTAATACTTTCCCTGCCTTATCCTTCAATTCCTTTTCCAATCTACCATCAACACGAACTGGTATATTGGCAGCAGAGTCCAAATACTCATTTTTCATATATTTTTCTGTAATCGGACACATATTTTGAATCAAAAAAGCCTTCTCATGACCAAGTACTTCTCCAAAAACAATTGTATCGCACCTATGGTACTTTTGCATTTTCTTATTATAAATCCCCTTAAATTTAGAAACCTGTGACGAAAACGGAATCATCCAAAATAGCTGAGTATTACTATCCTGGAATGCGTAAAAACATGGTCTGTCATGCAACTGTCCTATTTCCATTTCTTCTCCTATCGTTAAAAAGAGGCCCCATCCTCTCGAATGGAACCTCAAAACATTTGAACTCGACCTTTTCTAAGTCGCATATCGAGTAGCGACAAACATTTGCAGTAATCTCTTACTGTACTTAAAATATACATCCAAATGAGCCGCTTGTCAATGTCAAAATAAGTTCAAATCGCAGCTTATGGCTGCATTAATATTATATGTTCATATCCAATTAGATATTCATTTTACACGATATTGCTGAACATTTCAACGATTGCACACTATATAACGATAGCCCTTACATTCTAACGATTGCTACTACCATTAAAATTTGTACTTCTACATCGGCTTGTTTGCATTCCCTCATTCGTAGTATTACCGTAGTCCCTTACTACTACACTTACCACGATATACCCAAGTAATGCCCCCTAAAGCCTTGATTTTACTGACTTTCCATAGCCCTGCCGTGGCATACGAATAAAACACGAATTGATGTCATAATATACCTCCTGCTGACAAGAAATGCCCTGTTTTGCAAGGTTTCTTGGGTATTTTGTGAATTACTCTGAAAATGCAGAAGGATCTTTCATCCAATCGTAGAATCGTTTGCGAATTTTTTTCAATTCTTCTTTAGCACAAGGAATCTCTTCCAATTTTACTAAGTGCATAACTTTTATCCCCATTATCTCATAGGTAATCTTGTTTTGACATTCTAACCCGACGTTTCGGTTTCATATATGACCATATAAGAAAACAAAAAATCCAATGCTTACAACAGCTTCCTAAGAATCTGTATAAACACTGGATTTATAACTCAGCAGTCCGTACGGGAATCGAACCCGTGTTTCCGCCGTGAGAGGGCGGCGTCTTAACCGCTTGACCAACGAACCGTGTATTATAATAGCATACACCCCACGCTTCGTCAAGCATATTTTTCATATTTTTCAAAAATATTCAAACAAATTCGAAAATAAGACTTTTCCCTCTTTTTTAATTAATCCTCATAACCGTTTGGATTGTTCTTCTGCCATCTCCAGGAATCCGCACACATTTCCTTAATTCCGTACTGTGCTTTCCAGCCAAGTTCACGTTCTGCCTTACCCGGGTCACAGTAACAGGTTGCAATATCGCCAGGACGGCGAGGTTTGATGCTGTATGGAATCTTAATGCCGTTTGCTTCCTCAAAATTCTTTACGATATCAAGCACGCTGTAGCCGTGTCCGGTACCAAGGTTGTAAATGCAAAGTCCGGCGTTCTCTTCGATCTTCTTTAATGCCTTTACATGTCCGTTTGCCAGATCAACAACGTGGATATAATCGCGCACACCGGTTCCATCCGGAGTATCATAATCGTTTCCGAATACACCGAGTTCTTTTAACTTGCCAACTGCAACCTGTGTAATGTAAGGCATCAGGTTGTTCGGGATGCCGTTTGGATTCTCCCCCATGGTTCCGCTTGGATGTGCTCCGATTGGATTGAAGTAGCGAAGCAGGATCACATTCCACTCATTATCTGCCTTGTAGATATCTGATAAAATCTGCTCCAGCATGGACTTTGTCCATCCGTAAGGATTGGTACACTGTCCCTTCGGGCAGTTCTCGGTAATCGGAATTTCTGCCGGATCGCCGTATACGGTTGCAGATGAAGAGAAAATGATGTTCTTGCATCCGTTCTGACGCATAACATCAACCAGTGTTAAAGTTCCTGCAATGTTGTTATTGTAATACTCCCAAGGCTTTGCCACAGACTCTCCGACAGCCTTCAGTCCTGCAAAATGAATACAGCTGTCAATCTTCTGCTCTGCAAAAATTTTATTTAAGATGTCACGATCAAGGATATCTCCTTTATAAAATGTCACTTTCTTTCCGGTCAGTGCCTCCACACGATCCAGTGACTTTTCTGAAGCGTTTGACAGATTATCCAGAACAACGACATCATATCCCGCATTCTGCAGTTCCACACAGGTATGACTTCCGATATAGCCTGCTCCACCAGTAACTAAAATTGCCATAATTCCACTCTCCCTTTCTGTGCTTTTGTTTTCTTCTGATACCCCTATTCTATCGCTCTCGGCTCTTAATGTACAGAACCAAATGTAGAAAAAACATGTAAAAATGTTGCATGTGCATAAAAAAACGTATAAACTCAATACTAGAATCGTGTAAGGAGCATTTCCAATGAATGATCAATATAAAAATTCCTACAAAGCAACCGCAAAAGAACTTGTTTCCCTGTCTGTCTATAATGTCGGATACCAGCTATGCGATGCCGGCTATCAGTGGGGACCCGGAATCCGCGACCACTACCTGATTCACTATGTGATCTCGGGAAAAGGCACATACGAAGTCAACAACGAAACCCATTTTCTTTCTGCCGAAGATGCCTTTCTTGTGTATCCGAATACGGAGATCATCTACCGTGCCGATGCAAAAACGCCATGGGAATATGCATGGGTCGGATTTACCGGAAGTGACGCTGCCACAATTCTGCAGGCAACCGATTTTTCCCGCAAACATCCATGTATTCATGCAGTTCCCAACGGCGAAGAAGTCAAACGTCAGCTTCTGCATATCTATGATGCCAGAGGAAACGGATTTGAACATGCCGTTGAAATGACCGGCCGGCTCTATACCACGCTGGCGCTCTTTCTAAAATCTTCCACCCAAAAAGAAACGCAGCTGACAGCCGCAACCTACGTCCAGAAAAGTATCGAATATATCAGCGCCAATTACTCCTACCCGATCACAGTGGAAGATATTGCCGCCTACGTCGGTTTAAGCCGCAGCCATCTGTTCCGTTCCTTTGAACTGGTGCTGCAGCAGTCCCCAAAAGAATACCTCACGGATTTTCGCATGAAACAGGCATGCTATCTGTTGGAACACTCAAATCTTTCGATCACCGCCATTGCAAATTCCGTCGGATTTGATAATGGGCTGTATTTTTCAAAAACCTTTCATAAGAAAAAAGGGGCCTCTCCCAAAGCTTATCGCATAAAAATAAGAGGGACAGAATAATTTTTGCCCCTCTTTTCTTCTAATGCCACGGAAACGTGAACATTCCATAAATATAAATAAATAAAATCCCTACAGGCACAAAATAACAGAACAGCGGTTTCATCCATGCCTTGATTTTTAAGCCTTTTCCCGCATTGGCCTCCTGCAGGAAATTGTTCCACCCCCATCCCCGGCGTGTACAGCAAAACAGCGCCAGTATCAGTGAGCCGAGCGGCATCGCATTGTTAGACACAATAAAATCCCACAAATCCAGCCATGCCGTGCCTTTTGCAAACGGCTGAAAACGAATCAGACTGTACCCCAGCGCCGTTGGCAATGCCACAAGAAACGTCCCAATCCCGCAGACAATACATCCCACCGGACGTGACCAGCCCGTCAGTTCCCGGATCATGGCAAGCAGATTCTCACATACTCCAAATACCGTTGACATGGCGGCAAACACCATGAACAGGAAAAACAGCGCACCCCACCAGCGTCCGCCCTGCATATGGTTAAACACACTCGCCATCGTATCAAACAAAAGGCTTGGTCCCGCAGTCACTTCAAGATTATAGGTATCGCAGGCAGGAAACATAATCATGCCTGCAACAACTGCTACAAACGTATCTAAAACAATGATATTTACGGATTCTCCCAAAAGGGAACGCTCTTTCCCGATGTAGCTTCCAAAGATCGCCATGCCACCCATACCGACCGACAACGTGAAAAACGCCTGATTCATTGCTTTTACAATCATTGTACCTGATATTTTGGAAAGGTCCGGAATCAGATAAAAAGCCAGCCCATCCTTTGCGCCGGAAAGCGTAAAACTGTGGATCGCCAACACCAGCATCAGCACCAGAAGCGCCGACATCATATATTTGGTAATGCGTTCAAGGCCTCCCTGCAGCCGGAAACTCAAAATCACAAATGTAATCACAACCGTGATCAACAGGTAACCAACATTTACGGATGGTGTTGTGATCATTTTTTCAAATCCCAAATCCGCATTCTGACCGGTAAGAAACTTCACAAAATAATAAATAATCCAGCCTGCAACAACGGAATAAAACGCGATCAGTGCAATATTTCCAATCAGACACACAATCCCCGGAATTTTCCATTTGCGTTTTCCGGAAAGTTTCTCATACATATACAAGGGACTTGTCTGTGCCGCACGTCCTACGGAAAGTTCCATCACCATTGCCGGAAGCCCTAAAATGAGCAGACAGATCACATAGACAAGCATGAAACTGCCACCGCCGTTTTGTCCGCACATCCAGGGAAACTTCCATACATTTCCGCATCCGATTGCACATCCTGCCGAGAGCATAATAAACCCAAGTCTGCTTCCGAGCTGTTCTCTTTTTTCCATTGTTTCCAATACCTTTCCCCGTATATTTTTCAAAAAACTCCGGACAAACAACTTGTCCGGAGTTTTCTACCCAACATTTTTCCGATGACTAAGCTAATGCTTTCTTTGCAACTTCTGCAAGCTTTGCAAAACCTGCTGCATCTGTAACAGCCATGTCAGCTAATACCTTACGGTTTAAATCAGCTCCAGCTACCTTTAATCCGTGCATGAACTGGCTGTAAGAAAGTCCGTTCATACGAGCTGCTGCGTTGATACGAGCAATCCATAACTGACGGAACTGTCTCTTTCTCTCTTTACGTCCAGAATAAGAACTTGTTAAGGCTCTCATTACGGACTGCTTAGCTACACGATACTGCTTGGAACGAGCTCCTCTGTATCCCTTTGCTAACTTTAAAGTTCTGTTATGTCTTTTCTTAGCGCCTAATCCGCCTTTAACTCTTGCCATTTCCTATATCCTCCTTAACAAATCTTAGATGTATGGTAAAATCTTCTTCATGTTCTTGATGTTTGTCTGATCCATCATTGCTGCTTTTCTGAGATTTCTCTTATTCTTTGTTGTTTTCTTTGTTAAGATATGTCTTCTGTAAGCCTTGTTTCTCTTTAACTTTCCGGTTCCGGTTGCTTTGAAACGCTTTGCTGCTGCTCTGTTTGTCTTAATTTTTGGCATTGTGTATTCCTCCTTAATAAATGTTATCTCTTCTCTGCCAACACCATACCGATGCTTCTTCCCTCGATCTTCGGTGCTTTTTCCACTACTGCGATATCGGAAAGCTGCTCAGCAAGATCATCTAAGATGTGCTTACTGCTGTTCATATGTGCCATCTCGCGACCACGGAAACGAAGTGTGATCTTGACTTTATTGCCTTTTGCGAGGAACTTCTTTGCAGCGTTCATCTTGGTGTTCAAATCATTGGTGTCAATGTTTGGTGACAGGCGGATTTCTTTTAATTCCACTGTCTTCTGCTTCTTCTTTGCATCCTTTTCCTTACGTGCAAGATCATAACGATACTTACCGTAATCAATTACCTTGCATACAGGCGGCTTTGCATTCGGAGCAATCTTGACAAGGTCAAGACCGGCTTCATCTGCAATTTTCTGTGCCTCTCTGGATGAGACAACACCAATCTGCTCGCCATCCGGTCCGATCAGACGAACCTCTCTGTCTCTGATCTGTTCGTTAATCATTAATTCGCTAATGGTTTTGTACCTCCAATAAAAAATAGTGGATAGGCAGACTATCCACTATTACATCTAACATTCATATAACATGCTAAAAGTATGAACACTAAGTCGCCCGATTGCGCTTAGGTGAGAGTGGATACTCTACTTGTTTCTTAACAACCATTTGACTATACCACCTGATTACGGTATTGTCAACTGTTTTCTGTAAATTTATTCCGCCGGTTCTGCCGGAATAAACAGCCGCTGGTTGTTTCCCGGATTCTGATCCGGCACTGCTGCTTTTGCCTCCGCACAAAACTGCTCCTGTGAGTTTATCAGGACCTTGCCCCGCTTGTCAAGTTTTTCATACGTACCATCCGGCTGCATCACACGCGCTTTCACATTATCTTCCAGTTCCACATGCAGAATATGCAGTGCTTTTTCTTTGAGTTCCTCCTCAATCACCGGGAAAACAATCTCTACACGCCGGTCAAGATTTCGCGGCATCCAGTCCGCACTTCCCATAAATACTTCCGGATTGCCGTCATTATAAAAATAGAAAATACGGCTGTGCTCCAGGAAATTTCCCACAATGGAACGCACGGAAATATTTTCACTCACTCCCGGAATTCCGACGCGCAGACAGCAGATTCCGCGCACGATCAGATCAATCTTTACACCGCTTGCAGATGCCTCATACAGCGCCGCAATAATGCCTGGATCACAGAGGGAATTCATCTTTGCCACGATACGGGCTTCTCTACCCTGCCGTGCATTTTTCGTTTCCCTGCCGATCAGGCGCAAAAATTTATCCCGCAGCCAGTATGGTGCCAGCACCAGCTCATTCCATGCCAGCGGTTCGGAATATCCGGATAACATATTAAACACCGCTGTGGCATCCTCCCCGATTGACTCTTTGCAGGTAAAGATTCCACAGTCCGTATATAATTTTGCCGTCGAATCGTTATAGTTTCCGGTTCCCAGATGAACATAGCGGCGGATTCCATCCTCCTCCCGGCGGACCACCAGTGCGATCTTGCTGTGTGTTTTAAGACCAACGAGACCATAGATCACATGACAGCCTGCCTGTTCCAGTTTTTTCGCCCATACAATGTTGTGCTCCTCATCGAAACGGGCTTTCAGCTCAACCAGAACCGACACCTGCTTGCCGTTTTCCGCTGCCTGTGCCAGACTGCTGATAATCGGGGAATTTCCGCTGACTCGATACAGTGTCTGTTTAATCGCCAGGACATCCGGATCTTTGGATGCCTGCCGGATGAAATCCACAACCGGATCAAAGGTTTCGTATGGATGATGCAGAAAAATATCCCCTTTGCGGATTGCGGCAAAAATGTCACTTCCCGGTGTAATTTCCGGCACCTGCTGCGGCGTATACGGTTTATAGCGAAGATGGTCATATCCGTCAATCCCATACATTTTCATTAAAAAAGTCAGATCAATCGGTCCTGCAATCTGAAAAATATCCTCATCCGATACTTTCAGCTCCGTCTTTAAAAATTTCAGAAGTTTTTTGTCTACCTTCTCTTCAATTTCCAGACGGATAACTTCTCCCCACTGACGCATCTTTAATTTGTTTTCAATCTCTTTCAGCAAATCTGATGCCTCATCCTCATCAATTGTCAGATCTGCGTTTCGCATGATCCGGTACGGATATGCACACAATACCTTGTAATTGGAAAACAATATGCCGATGTTGCGTTCTATGATCTGCTCAAGGAGAATAAACGATTTTGTCTCCCCTTCGCTTGGAATCTGTACCAGACGCGGCAGAACACTTGGCACCTGCACGGTCGCAAACACGGTCTCATCCTCCGTTTTCTTTCCGGTCAAAAGTGCTGCAATATTCAGTGTTTTATTGCGGATCAGCGGGAACGGACGCGATGCATCCACCGCCATCGGGGTGAGTACCGGATATACATTTTCCATAAAATAGCGATCCACAAAACGCGCCTGTTCCTCATTCAGATCCTCATGTGCATCCAGAAGATATATTCCTTCTTTGCGCAGAAGCGGCATCAGGGAACGGCTGAATGTACTGTACTGGATATTGACCAGTTCCCGCGCCTGTTTATTGATGGCGGAAAGCTGCTCCGTTGCGGTCATTCCGGCGATATCACGCTTTTTATATTTTGCATGTACCATATCCTTTAAGGATGCCACCCTTACCATAAAAAATTCATCCAGATTGGAAGAAGTAATACTGACAAATTTCAACCGCTCCAAAAGCGGAATGGATTTATCTCTTGCTTCACTTAATACACGCTGGTCAAACTTAATCCAGCTGAGCTCACGGTTTTCATAATATGCCGGATCTTTAAAATCTATTTTTGTGTCCATAAAAGCCCTCCGATCTAATAGTTATAAATACGCTTTTCTTTTAAAACAGGTTTCATGCTGTATACATTTTCAAAATAAGAGGTCTTTGCGTCAAACAATGCCTGTTCCAGTGCAATATCCTCAAATGCCTCGACCGTAATCACGAGTTTTCTCTCCCTTACCGCGATCCGGATATTTTTAAACTTCTGTTTATGACTCTGATCCAGCGCATTTGCCACACGAAGAATTGCCGAAAGTTTTGCCACGCAAAGATACTCTTCCTGACTCAGCACATCGGCGACTTCCTCATACGGGTCCAGAGGAAGGGTATTGTAACGCACGATCTGTGCAACAATCTCCCGCTCCTGATGGGTCAGACCGATAATCTCTGAGGACATGATAATATGATACGTACTCTCCGACGCTTCCGCAAAGCTGACATACTTTCCACAGTCATGCAGGATTGTAGCCACCTGAAGCAGCAGACGCGCTCGCTTTCCAAGTCCGTGTTCCTGTTTCATCGCATCAAAAATCTTAATGGATAGCTTGGAAAGTGTCTGAATGTGTGGAGAAAAACTGTGGTAATGCTCCGATAAAAATGTGGCCGCCGAAATGACATCCGCATCAAAATCATGTGTCGATGCCAGCAGTTTATTGTGCTGTGCATAATCAAATGCCATACCATCCTGAATATTTGCGCCCGGAACCCATACCTCTTTCGGATTCACATTCTGTGCCATCATTTTATACAGCACAAGTGCCGGAATAATTAACGGTTCCCTCTCATCCGAAAGATTCAGTTCCGCTGTAATTTCCTCCAGTGTTTTTTTGAGCAGTTTATCGATAAATTTAGAGAATTTATCCAGCTTTACCTGCCGGCTTTTTCCGCCTTTTTCCTCAATCTTTTTGACCAGGCCGTCGGCATAGTCACTGATCAGGATCAGATAATCCACCGGCGTATTCATATACATGGCACGGAATCCCTCGAGTTTTTTATTGACATATTCCTCAATCTGGTTTTCATACATTTTCAGGGAATATCCGCGGTCTCCAAGCAGATTCCGCAAGCGCATGATGCCCGCTTCCATGTGCTGTGTCGTGATCATCTTTCCGTTGCGGAATAACGTAATCTGTACGCTCGCTCCGCCGACATCCACGACTGCTGCACTCGTCTTTATCATCTCCTCAAACACCGGACTTCCCGCCACCGCTTTATAACTGATAAAACGGTGTTCCGAGTTGCTTAACACCTTTACCCGGAATCCGGTTCTAAGATAAATCTGGTCGAGAACAAATATCTCATTCGTGGTATCCCGGAGTGCGGCTGCTGCACTGACTTCATAACTGTCTACCTTGTAGCTTTCCATAATCTCTTTAAACTGCGCCAGTGTTTCACAGAGTTCTTCCACCTGCTCATATCCGATTGTCCCTGTGCCATAAGTGCCTTTTCCCAGTTCCTGCCGGGACCGGATGTGATCCACCTCATGAAACTTTTTTCTGTTTGTAAACTCAAATACCTTCAGGCTCACATCGTATGTGCCAATATAAATTGCTGCAAATGTGTGAATTGCCATACGCCCACCTTCTTTCACCAATTCTGACTAATACGTACCAAGAATCCGGAATGCAATTGTTTCGTCCCGAAGTCCGCGCAGCGCATTCTGCACTGCATGATCCTCAAATCTTCCCTCAAAATCAACAAAGAAACGATATTCCCAGTTTTTATTCTGTAACGGACGTGACTGGATATTTGTCATATTCAGTCCATTATAAATAAAATGCGACAGTGCATGATATAAAGCACCGCTTTCGTGATTGATCTCAAAACAGATGCTGATCCGGTCTGCCTGATCGGTATATACTTTTTTCCCTGTCACAACAATAAACCGGGTCGAATTATTTTTATTATTCTGAATGGAATTGCGTAATACTTTCAACCCATAAATCTGGGCATTTTTTGCACTGGCAATCGCCGCCTGGGAAATCTCCCCATCCTCTTTGACCTTCTTGGCTGCAACGGCATTATTGCTGACACTGAATTTTTCCCAGTCCGCATGACTGTCCAGAAATTCACTGCACTGCATCAGTGACTGTTTGTGCGAATACACGGTACGGATATCTCTCTCATCCGCATCTTCCAGTCCTAAAAGTGCATGATCAATACGGATGATCTGCTCCCCGACAATATAATTATCATATTCCACCAGAAGATCATAATTTTCCGAGACAATTCCTGCCGAAGAATTCTCGATCGGGAGTACCGCATAATCCGCTTCCCCGTTCTTAATGGCCTCCATGGCATCTTTCCAGCTCTCCACATGGAAATTATTGCAGTTTTCTCCAAAAAACTGTTCCATGGCAAGCTGGCTGTAGGCACCTTCGAGTCCCTGAAAAACAATCCTTGCATTGGAATAATCCAACGTGTGAATCGGCTCAAACTCCTGCGGAGGCATAATTCCATGCTCCGTCAGCAGTTTATACTGTTTCTTACGGCTCATCGCCATGATCTGCTCAAAAAGTTCACGGATTCCGTGTCTGGTAAAATCACTTTCCGCTTTTTTCTGCAGCGTTGCCAGCTTGGATTCCTCTCTCTCCTTGTCAAAAATCTGCTTCCCGGTATTTATTTTGTATTCAGCCACATCCGAGGTCAGTTTCATCCGTTCCTCATAGAGTTTTACGATCTGTTCGTCAATTTTATCAATATCTTTTCGGATATCTAGTAAATCTTTCATATAGCGCTCCTTCATGATTTATGATAAAATTTTATAACACAAAGGTATAAAAGGCAAGATACAACTTACCAAGGAGGACTCGATATTATGAAAAAACGTTTGCCCATAATTATAATTGCTGTTCTGGTCGTAGTATTTGCAGGACTGGGCTTTTACAGCCATCAGAAAAGTAAGATCAAATACAACACAAGCTATGTCAACGGAAATACTGCCGGAAACCTTTACAATGCCGGCTTGTTTTGTGAGAAAAACGGAACCGTTTATTTTGCCAATCCGGATGACGATTACCGGCTGTATTCCATGGATACAAACGGCAATCATCTGAAAAAACTCAGTTATGACCGTGTCATGTATATCAACGCCGATGACCATTATGTATACTATGTACGCAATAATGAAAATAATGGAACCGGATTTGATTTCTTCTCCTACGCAAGAAACAGTCTGTGCAGAATTGACCAGAATGGAGAAAACACTAAAATTTTAGACAAAGATCCCTGCCTGTATGCCTCGCTTGTCGGAAACTACATTTATTATCTGCACTATGATGACAAGGATGCTACAACGCTTTACAAGATCGGAATCGATGGCGAAGGACGCAAAAAAGTATATTCGCCTTACATTTTTACATGCAGCACGCTGGGTCAGTATATTTATACCAGCGGAACCGAAAGTGACGGTGCCATCTATCAGCTGGATACCGCCAGTGACAGTTTAAGCAAAGTCTATGAATGTAATTCTTTCAAACCGATCGTAACCAGTGACAACAATGTTTATTATATGGATGTGGATCAGAACAACGCCCTGGTACATACCAATATGAAATCCGGTCATCCGGTTACACTTACCAAGGACAGTCTGGATCTCTACAATGTATACGGAAGCAGTATTTTTTATCAGCGCTATTCCGAAGACAATCCGGCCCTTTGTATGATCAAAAATGACGGCAGTGGATATCAGGAACTGGCACAGGGCAATTACTCCAATATCAACGTCACTTCCAGTTACATCTATTTTACCGATTTTAAGACAAAAGAAATGTTCTGTACACCGACCGATCATCCGGGAACACTCACCGCTTTCCATCCCGGCGTTATCAAAAAATAAATTTATAAGACTGTAAAAGAGGAGGAACCCAAAAATGCGGTTCCTCCTCTTTTGTTTTTCAAAACTTCCATAACATTACGCGCCAAAATCAAACAGGGAAAGCTGATTGGATTCCGGCATATCGCCAAACAATCCCAGATCACTCATCAGTTCTATTGTTGTCTTTGATACTTTTGTCCGTTCCCTAAAATCATCCTTGGAAAGAAAAATTCCGTCTTTTGCCGCTTCTGCAATCGCAACTGCCGCATTATCGCCAAGTCCGTCAATCGTATTGAGCGCCGGCAGCAGTTTTCCATCCACAATCTGAAAATGATGCGGTTCTGACTTATAGATATCCAGCGGAAGAAATTCAAATCCTCTGGCATACATTTCCTGTACCAGACGCATATCTTTGTAGGTATCCTGCTCTTTTTTGGAGAGCTCGTCCTTGCGCTTTTCGTACTCATGCATATATCCTTCCAGTTTTTCTTTTCCCTGACACATCAGCTCATAACTGAAAGCGGTCGCACGGATAGAAAAATATGCTGCATAGTAAGCCAGCGGATAAAACACTTTACAGTAGGCAATGCGCCATGCCATCATAACATACGCGGCTGCATGGGCTTTCGGGAACATGTACTTAATCTTCTCACAGGACCAGATATACCAGTCCGGTACATTGTGATCAATCATATCCTGCTTCCATTCCGGCCATTTGTCGCATTTTCCTTTTGCCACAATTCCCTTCCGGACATTCTCCATAATCTTAAACGATTCCTCGGAATCCAGTCCCATGCCAATCAGATAGATCATGATATCATCCCTTGTACAGATGGCGGTAGAAATCGTTGCCTTCTTTTCCTGAATCAGTGTCTGTGCATTGCCAAGCCATACGTCCGTACCATGGGACAGCCCTGCAATACGCACCAGATCCGAAAATTCTTTTGGCTGTGTATCAATTAACATGCCCATGGCAAAGTCTGTACCAAACTCCGGGATACCCAATGCCCCCAGCTGGCAGTTCACCAGATCGTCCGGCGTGATGCCAAGTGCGGAAGTATCCTGAAACAGCGACATGACAGCCTTATCATCCAATGGAATCTGCGTCGGATCTACACCCGTCAGATCCTGCAGCATACGGATCATGGTAGGATCATCGTGTCCAAGAATGTCAAGTTTTAAAAGATTATGGTCAATCGAGTGATAATCAAAATGTGTGGTCGTAATATCGACCGTCATATCATTTGCCGGATGCTGAACCGGGGTAAATGTATAAATCTGTTCCCCCATCGGAAGAACAACGATACCACCCGGATGCTGTCCCGTAGTACGACGCACCCCGACACATCCAAGTACGATCCGGTCAATTTCACAGTTTCTCTTATGTACGCCGCGCTCTTCATAATAATTTTTGACATAACCGAATGCCGTCTTATCCGCCAGCGTACCGATCGTTCCTGCCTTAAAGGTCTGTCCCTCCCCGAAGATAACTTCGGTGTATTTATGTGCCTTACTCTGGTACTCTCCGGAAAAGTTCAGGTCGATATCCGGCTCTTTATTTCCCTTAAATCCCAGGAACGTCTCAAACGGAATATCAAACCCTTCTTTGGAAAGCGGTTTTCCGCAGCGCGGACAGAGCTTATCCGGCATATCACATCCGCTTCGGCCGGAAAAAGATTTTACCAGATCCGAATCAAAATCGCTGTACTGGCAATGTTTGCACAGATAATGCGCATGCAGCGGGTTCACCTCCGTAATACCGGACATTGTCGCAACGAAAGAACTTCCGACCGATCCACGCGATCCGACCAGGTAGCCGTCTTCGTTGGATTTCCAAACCAGCTTCTGCGCAATGATATACATCACAGCATACCCATTGCTGATAATGGAATTTAATTCCCGGTCTAAACGTTCCTGCACAATTTCCGGCAGTGGATCTCCATACATTTTATGTGCTTTGTTGTAACAGATGTCACGCAGCATCTGGTCCGAATTTTCAATGACCGGCGGACACTTATCCGGACGAACGGGAGAAATTTTTTCGCACATATCCGCAATCCGGTTTGTGTTTGTAATAACAACCTCTTCTGCTTTTTCACTTCCAAGATAGGCAAATTCTTTCAGCATCTCCTCCGTTGTCCGCAGAAAAAGGGGAGCCTGCTCATCCGCATCTTTAAATCCCTGCCCTGCCATGATAATTCTCCGGTAAATTTCATCCTCCGGATCTAAAAAATGCACATCACAGGTTGCCACCACCGGCTTATGGAACTGTTCTCCGAGCCGGACAATCTTTTTATTGATCTCAATCAGATCGTCATTGGACGCAACCGGAGAATCTTCATCTCTTACAAGGAATGCATTGTTTCCGAGCGGCTGGATTTCCAGATAATCATAAAAGTTTACCAGTCTAGAAATTTCTTCCTCCGGACGGCCATTTAAAATTGCCCGGTACAACTCTCCCGCTTCGCAGGCAGACCCGATCAGAAGTCCATCCCGGTACCTGATAAATTCACTCTTCGGAATTCTCGGACGCCGGTGATAATATTTGATATGCGCCAGCGAAATCAGCTTATACAGGTTTGTCCGCCCCTGATCGCAGGTGGCAAGAATGATCGCATGATAAGTCGGCATCTTTTGTACATTCTGCACCGATGAGGTTCCCATTGCATTCACTTCGTCCAGGGTAGACATACCGCGCTCCCGGAGCATCTCAATAAACTTCACAAAAATCTCTGCCGTACATCCGGCATCATCCACTGCACGATGGTGATTTTCCAGGGATACGCCCAGCGCTTTTGCAACCGTATCCAGCTTAAAACGGTTCAGATTCGGAAGCAGGACACGCGCCAGGGCAACCGTATCCACAATCGTCGGCTTGCATGGAATATCCAGCCTTTGGCAGTTTTTCTTGATAAAACTCATATCGAAATCGGCATTATGGGCAACCATAACACATCCCTCGCAGAATTTCATAAATTCCGGAAGAATGTCTGCAATGACAGGTGCATCAATCACCATGGAATCATTGATCGACGTCAGCTGCTCAATCCGAAACGGAATCGGCACTTGTGGATTGACAAACGTTGAGAATTTGTCCACGATCTTTCCGTTCTGCACCTTCACCGCCCCGATCTCTATAATGCGGTTGGTCTCCGGACTAAATCCGGTTGTCTCCAAATCGAATACCACATAATCTGCATCCAGATCCTGGTTCTGGCTGTCCGTCACCATCCCCTTTAAATCGTCGACCAGATATGCCTCCACGCCGTAAATGACTTTAAAATCCGAATCGGACGGTACGGTATGATTGGCATCCGGGAACGCCTGCACATCCCCGTGATCGGTAATGGCAATCGCCTTATGCCCCCATTTCATGGCACGCTTGACAATATCCTTGACATCTGAAACGCCATCCATATCACTCATTTTGGTATGGCAGTGCAGCTCTATGCGTTTTTCTACGCTGGTATCCATACGGACCGTTGTAAAATCGGCGCATTTCTTGATTCCGACAATAGAACCGATGGTAAGTTCACTGTCGAACTTATCAATGGTTGCAACACCTTTGACACGCACAAACTTTCCCCCGCTGATTTCTTTTAACAGCTCCGGTACATCATCATTTCTCGCAAAAATTTTAAGAACAATCGTATCGGTAAAATCCGTCACGGAAAAAATAATGATGGTCTTTTCATTGCGGATCTCACGGGTATCTACCGACAGAATCTTTCCGCGGATCACAACCTCTCCGATCGGTCCGTCAATCTTCTCAATCTCCATGCTCTCTTCTTCGAAGTCTCTTCCGTATATTACATCCGGATTCATGGATTTTTTGCCGTTATCCGACTCGAATTTCCGGCGGAACTCTCCCCGCTTTTCAAACTTCTGCTTTGGTTTTGCATAATTTGTACCATTTTTTGAAGTGTCTGCACGATTTCCTGCCGTTTTTGCAATTGTCTTTGTTTTTTCTTCTGTTTCGACAGTTTTCTCTTTTTCTTCCGTTTTCTGGGATTTTCCTTCCATAACAAGCTTCGTCCGCGCAACAATTCCTGCCACTTCCTGCCGGATCTGTTCTTCGGAATTTTTCCGGTATTTGCTCTCCTGCGGTTTCCGGTATTGTGGAAATATTTTCAGATTCATTCCACAGCGCTCACAGATCACTTTCTCTAAAAATTCGATAATCTCATCCGTACGGGTTTTGGCAATAATAGTCTCATCCATCGTCAGAATCAGACGGTCCTCTTCCGGAAATTCCATGTCCGCCGTCCGCAACAGATTGTATTCGAGCACACTGTAGGCATTCAGTTCATCTAAAATACTGTCCTTATACACCTCTATCAGAGACTTCGGGGTATACTGTTCGGAAAGCTCATAAGACTCTATGATCTTTACCTGTATGGCCCGGTTCTGAAAAATCTGTTCGGTAATCGCTTTTTCAAGTTTCCATATGTTTTTTTTGAAAATAAGTCTTTTTGCACGCAAATAAATGCGAATATGAGTATGTTCATGATTCGCACTTATTTTTGTCACTTCAGTTGTATCTAACAGCCCTTCGAGTTCTTCCTCCAGTTTCAGTGTCGGAAAGGCTTCACGAAATGCTTTTGACATCAGTCTTCACTCCAATGTTCCAATTCATAACGCAGTGCCGGCAGAAGTTCTGCTTCCGGTACTTTTTTGTAAATTTCTCCATGTTTGATAATCAGACCCTCGCCGACACCTCCGGCAATCCCGATATCGGCTTCCTTTGCCTCTCCCGGTCCGTTTACCACACATCCCATTACCGCCACTTTGATATCAAGCGGAAATTCCGAAACCATCGTTTCTACCTGATTGGCAAGCCCGATCAGATCAATGCGGGTTCTTCCGCAGGTCGGACAGGAAACCACTTCCACGCCCCCTTTGCGAAGTCCGAGGGTACGAAGAATCAGTTTTGCGGATTTAATCTCTTCCAACGGGTCCCCGGTCAGAGAAACACGGATGGTATCCCCGATTCCCTGGTTTAAAATCAGTCCCAGACCGATTGCGGATTTGATATTCCCGCTGATCAGTGTTCCCGCCTCTGTGATTCCCACATGCAGCGGATGATCCGTCTGTTTTGCGATCAGCTCATGTGCTTTGACACACATCATGACATCCGAGGATTTGATACTGATCACAAGATTATCATAGCCCATATCTTCGATCAGTTTCACTTTATCCATTGCGCTCTCCACAATTCCCTCTGCGGTCACACCATGGTATTTTTCCACGAGACCCTTCTCTAAAGATCCGCTGTTGACGCCCACACGAATAGGAATCCGGCGCTCTTTTGCCACATCCACAACCGCTTTTACACGCTCACGACTTCCAATGTTTCCGGGATTGATACGAATTTTATCCGCACCGTGCTCCATGGCTGCAATCGCAAGCCGGTAATCAAAATGGATATCCGCAACCAGCGGGATGGTAATCTGTTTTTTGATTTCCGTCAGCGCCGCAGCTGCCTCCTGGGTGGGAACCGCGCAGCGGATAATTTCACAACCGACTTTTGTCAGCTGCTTAATCTGTGCCACCGTTGCCGCAACATCCTCTGTCTTTGTATTTGTCATAGACTGAATCGCAATCGGATGATTTCCTCCAATCCATCTGTTTCCAATCTGTACTTCCTTTGTGATATGTCTCTCCATCATAACGCCTCTAGCCTCTTAGATAAATAGTTTTCGAATGTCATTGAACATAACAATAAACATCAGTCCAAACAACAATACAATACCAACCAGATTTACCATGCCTTCTTTGTTTGGATCAATCCGCTTTCTGCGGATCGCCTCAATAATCAGAAATAACAGCCGGCCTCCGTCCAGTGCCGGAAGCGGCAGCAGATTCATAACGCCCAGATTCGCAGATAAAAGAATCGTCCAGTTGAGCATATTCAAAAGTGCATAGTAATACCCGTCATTTTTTACAGACTGCTGATAGGTGTCTCCGATTGATTTTACGATACCGACCGGTCCGCTCAGTTCGTTTGGAGATACCTGACGTGTCACAAGCATTTTCAGACTCTGGATAGTGGTATAAATCCAGTATCGCACCTCGTAAAAACTGTTTTTTAAGTTTGTGAGCACGTTTCCCTTTACCCGGACATTTCCCATGGTCTGAAATCCGTACAGATATCTTCCGGTCTCTTTATCCAGTTTCGGAACCAGTGTTGTCGTATGTTTCTGCCCATCCCTTGCATAAGTGACTTTAATGGTTTCCCCGGAATGAAATGTTCCGTATGCAGTGATTTCTCTGCTGAAATGAACCGAAAAATGATTCATCCGGATAATCTCATCCCCTTCCTGAAGACCTGCCTCTTCTGCGGCATATCCTTCCATTACCCCGGAAAGAACCGGCTTATCATATCCCACACAGCTCATCAGGATAAACGCGAAAATAAATGCAAGAATAAAGTTAAAAAAAGGTCCTGCAAATACGACGCTCATACGTCCCCATACCGGCTTTTTACCAAATGCACGATTGTCCGTCGAATCTTCGTCTTCCCCTTCCATCATGCAGGCTCCTCCAAACGGAAATGCCTTAATGCAGTATTTGGTTTCGCCTTTTTGTATCCCACAGATAGTCGGTCCAAGGCCGAAACAAAATTCATTTACCCGGATTCCGTTTGCCTTTGCAAGCAAAAAATGCCCCAGTTCATGAAATAAAATTACAATACTAAATATTACAAATGCGATAAGAAATGATACAATTTTCATTTTTTTTACCACCTGCCCCCTATATATTCATATGTTGCCTGCTCTGTCTCTAAGATCTGCTCTAAATCCGGATGTGCGATATAGCTGACTTCTTCCATTGCAGCTTCAATCATTTCCGTAATTTCCGGATAAGCGATTTTTCTGTCCAGAAACATTGCCACTGCCTTTTCATTTGCGGCATTAAAAACCGTTGGGATATTTCCTCCCCGTCTGGCAGCATCATATGCCAGGGAAAGCCCACGGAAGGTATCCGTATCCGGGCGCTCAAACGTAATGTCACGAAGAGCAAAAAGATCCAGACGCTTCCCGGATAAATGTTTCCGCTTTGGGTAATACAGTGCATACTGAATCGGCAGACGCATATCCGGCGTTCCAAGCTGCGCAATCACTGCACCATCCTCATATTCCACAGCAGAATGAATGACACTCTGCGGATGCACGACAACTTCAATCTGTTCGAGTTCCACACCAAACAGCCATTTTGCTTCCATAACCTCAAGCCCTTTGTTCACAAGTGTCGAAGAATCAATGGTCACCTTGTGTCCCATGGACCAGTTCGGATGCTTTAATGCATCTTCCACCTGTATATGGAGCAGATCCTGCTTCTTTCTGCCCCGGAACGGTCCTCCGGATGCGGTAAGAAGGATTTTACTGATCGGATTTTCTTCGTTTCCCTGCAAAGACTGGAAAATGGCACTATGTTCACTGTCTACCGGAAGAATGGACACTCCATACTCCGCTGCAAGCGGAATAATCAGATGTCCTGCCGTAACTAACGTTTCTTTGTTTGCCAGGGCAATCGTTTTCTTTGCCTTTATGGCTGCAATGGTCGGCCGGATTCCGAGCATCCCGACAATCGCCGTCACCAGAATTTCCGACTCTTCATAAGTTGCAACCGCAAGTAATCCATCCATTCCGGTTTCCACAGGAATGCCCAGATCCGCCGTGCGGACCCGAAGGGAAGCTGCTGCCTCTTTGCTCCACACAGCAACAAGCTTTGGGCGAAATTTCCGCATTTGTTCTTCCAGCAGACGGATATTGTTTCCACAGGCAAGTGCGGTCACTTCAAAATCATCTGCATGTTCTTCAATCACAGAAAGTGTCTGTGTTCCAATGGACCCTGTCGATCCCAAAATTGCTATCTTTTTCATCGTTCACCTCTTACAGCATATGAAGCGCCAGGAAATAAATGATTGGTGCAGTAATAATCATGCTGTCAAACCGGTCGAGAATTCCTCCATGACCTGGAATCAACTTTCCGTAATCCTTGATATCATAATTTCTTTTGATGGCAGAAGCTGTCAGATCCCCTACCATGGAAATCAGTCCGGCAATTGCCGCAATCACAGCAAGAATTACAATTTCTCCACGTTCCAGATGCATCGGGCTACGGAAAATAAAACAATATAAAGCGGTCAGAAGCGCAGCACCTGCCACACCTCCCACTGCACCCTCTACCGATTTTTTCGGACTGAGTTTCGGCGACATCTTGTGCTTTCCGATCAGCATTCCGACGCAATATGCACAGGTATCGCATCCCCACGAACATAAAAATACAAGAAAGGCAAGATATAACCCTCTCTCCAGCGTACGGATCTGATATACATAAGAAAGCATGACCGCTACATAGAAGAATCCAAAAAATGCTGCCATCACCTGATCTGCATGAAATTTCGGATATGCAAATACAAATACAAACATTAACAGAATCAAAAATGCCATAAATAAAATCATAAGATCCGGCAGAAACTTCCACTGTAAATTACAGTAATAAACGATTGCCGCCAGATATCCAACGCCTGCCAGAACGGTCTTTTCCATCTTGAACACGCGATATAATTCAAACATTCCGATACAGGAAATGGCAAGTGTTGCAAATAATAAAATTTCATGGCCTGAAATAATCAAAAACAGAGCCAGAATTACCAGCACGATTCCGCTTAACAGTCTCGTTTTAAACATCCTATTCTTCCTCCTTAAGTCCGCCAAAGCGTCTGTCTCGTTTATTATACGCTTCCACAGCTAATTCCAATTCTTTTTTATGAAAATCCGGCCACGGAACATCCGTAAAATAAAATTCGCTATACGCAAGCTGCCACAGCAGATAATTGGAAAGCCGCTGCTCTCCACTTGTACGAATCAGTAAATCCGGGTCTGGAAGTTCCCTTGTATCCAGATATCCGGAAAAGATTTTCTCATTGATTTCCTCCTCCGTGATTCTGCCATTCTTTATATCAGTAAACATATGCTTCATGGCCCGAAGCATCTCATCCCGGCTTCCATAATTGATGGCAATGGTCAGATTCAGTCCCGTATTTGCCGCGGAAACTTCTTCCAGTTCCTGAATCTTTTTCTGAAAACTTTCGGATAATCTGGAAAGTTCCCCAATCACACGTACCCGCATATTATTTTTATTTGCCGTGCGGATACAGTTTTTCAAATAACTCTCCAGCAGTTTCATCAGTGCAGCCACTTCGCTGTCCGGACGATTCCAGTTTTCCGTGGAAAATGCATACAGTGTCAGGTACTCAATTCCAAGCTCATCTGCAGCCTGACAAACCGTTTCTACATTCTTTGCGCCAACGGTATGTCCATAATTGCGTGGCATACCCTTGCTTTTTGCCCATCTTCCATTCCCATCGAGTATAATCGCCACATGTTTTGGAATTTTCATCAATCTTGTTCCCCTCTTTCCTGCAAGTGAAAAAGGGACATAGCCACAGGCTTATGTCCCTTAAACATCTTATACTGTAAGAATTTCATCCGACTTGGCATCCACAGCCTTGTCAATCTGTGCAACATACTGATCGGTCAGTTTCTGGATTCCGTCTTCGAGATCCTTGATCTCGTCCTCAGAAATATCCTCCGCCTTGCCTACTTTTTTGAAATGATCCATCGCATCTCTGCGGATATTTCTCACAGCGACCTTGGCACCCTCACCTTTTTTCTTAATATCTTTTGCCAGCTCTTTTCTTCGCTCTTCGGTCAGTTCCGGAAATACCAGACGAATCAGTTTTCCGTCATTCGTCGGGTTAATTCCCAGATCCGAACTGAGAATGGCTTTTTCAATTTCTTTTACCATAGATGCTTCCCATGGCTGAATCTGAATCATTCTCGGCTCTGGAACACTGACATTTGCAACGCTCTGAATCGGAGACGGTGTTCCGTAATAATCAACACGAAGTTTGTCCAACACATGCGGATTCGCACGTCCTGCGCGGATTCCCGCGAACTCCTCATTTAAATTGGCAAGGGATTTCTCCATTTTATCCTGAAAAATCTGTAATCTCTCGTCCATATACTATATCCTCCTAGTCCACAGTAACGACGGTTCCGTTGAACTGGCCGTTTACCGCGTTTACAATGCTGTTCGTTTCACCAAGTCCGAATACATACATTGGAATGTGGTTTTCCATGCACATTACGGATGCTGTCAAATCAACGACCGCAAGTTTTTTATCAATGACTTCCTGAATGGAAACCTGATCATATTTCTTAGCGGATGGATTTACTTTCGGATCGCTGTCATATACACCATCGATTGCCTTGGCAAGATAAATTCCATCTGCTTCAATCTCTACCGCACGAAGTACCGTTGCCGTATCAGTTGAGAAATATGGATGTCCGGTACCACCTGCAAAAAATACAACCATGTTATGTGCAAAATATTTATTTGCACGATCCTTGGAATATAACTTTGTGATAGATCCGCACTCAAACGGGGTAAGCACGGAAGTCATCATTCCAACGGAACGGAAAATTTCTGACACATAAATACAGTTCATAACCGTAGCAAGCATACCGATCTGATCGGCTTTTGTACGGTCGATCGTCTCACTGGTACGTCCTCTCCAGAAGTTTCCTCCTCCGATGACAATACCAACCTGTACCCCTGCATCTACCAATTGCTTTACCTGCTTTGCAACAACCGTAACTGTCGGCTCATCAAATCCATGATGCTTGTCCCCGGCCAGTGCCTCTCCACTGAGTTTTAATAAAATACGTTTCATCGTATCTGTCTCCTATGATTAATTTTACTTTCCGTCAAAAAGTCCCTGTACATCAATATCAGCATAACACTGAGAGCAGAAACCTTCGATTACTGCACCGTTATTAATCTGTACGGAACGGGATTTGATATTTCCCATGACTACTGCAGATGTATCAACAACAACAGGTCCCTGTACATCGATATCACCCTTGATTGCACCTGCAATAACTGCAGAAGCTGCTGCAATATTACCAATGATCACAGAACCGGCTCCAATCTTAACTGTACCGGAACTTACAACTTCTCCCTCAACTTTTGCCACATCAGCAAAAAACTCTGAAGCTGCACTGTTTCCGTTAATGGTTCCGGTTACAACCAGCTTACCATTACAGGTTACATTTCCGTTGATGGTTCCCTGAATATCAAATGATCCGTCAGACGCGATATCACCGGTCAGAACAGTTCCTGCGGTTATAACAGATGTCTCATCTGAAACTGCATCCGGATTCACTTTGTTATTCATCACTGGTGCTGTTGGCTTTGGGGTTTCCATTGTTGTGTCGCTCATAATTTTTTTCTCCTCATTAAATGTATTGATTACCGGGTCCACAGCTGGTGTGATCACCGGTTTTTTATCCTCTTTGTGAATTGGTGGAAGCTCCGACTCTAACTTTTGTGTATCAGACCCGTCATCCTTCTGTACCTGCTCCAGTAAACCATCCAGTTTGGATAATTCGGATTTCACATCCACATCTTCTCCCAGAGTGTTAACTACCAGATCTTCTGCTTTGTTTTCTTTTTCCGGAGCGTCTGCTCCCGGCATCATTTCATTGACCGCCTGAGAAAAATCATCCTTAAAATCTTTAAATAATCCCATCGTGCTTCCTCCACTCATACTACTTATTCAACACTATCTGCCTTGATATATTGAATGACTTTTGTATTTTCATCAATCGGCAGAATCTCAGCTTTCATCTGTTGCAGTTTCTGAATCAAAGGTTCCAGAGCCTCTACCGTTGTTGACTTGTCATCTCCGTCGTGTAATAACACAACCGAGGTTTTGTATCTTTTTACTCCTTCTGTCACATTTGTCACAACATCATCCACCGTATAATCCGATGAAGTATCTCCTGCGGAAACGTTCCAGTCAAAGTATGTAATTCCCTTTTCATTTAAGACACGAACGAATTCAGCCATATTTACATTGCTGATCTCATTGCTGCTTCCTCCCGGAAAACGATAATAGAGACTATTAACTCCCGTAACGTCTTTCAGATATGAGGAAATCTTATCAAAATCCTGTTCAAATGCCTCTGTGGAGGCATATATTGTACTGTATTTGTTGGAAAAGGAATGCATTCCAAGTGTATGTCCGTCTTTTACAATCCTCTTATAGACCTCCTGCATATCCTTGGAATCATCCCCTACTACGAAAAAAGTTGCTTTTACTCCGTATTTATCCAATACGTCGAGAATCTTGTCCGTATTTTCATCCGGTCCGCCGTCAAAAGTAAGATATACTTTATGTGCATCTCCCGCTTTTGCCATATTGTCCCCGGAATCAATCCCCGTCACAACTTTATCGTAAGCAGATTTCTGTGTCTCCTGCCCACTGCTTTCTGTATCCGCAGCCTGCACATTTTCAGAATCCGGAATATTTTGCGAAACGGTTGTCTGTCCCGCTTTCTCCAGTCTCTTTACATGGCTGCTCAAACGTGCTACCTGCACCGTCAGAAGGATAATTGCCAACAGTGAGACAAGCATCCATACCGTAATCGTCACAATGATTCCCGTCTTCATACGGTTGATGCGATTTCTCCTCTGGCGCTGCTGCTCCAAAGCTTCTGAATCTTTTGTACTCATCCTGTTCCTCCACCGGGAAATATCCTTTTCTATTTTAACATATTTTGAAAACTTGTAAAGATTTAATTCCCTGTTGTTGTAAAATTGTTATAAAAAAGGAGCCACGGTTTCTTTATTTTTCCAAAACCACGACTCCTTTTGTGTTTTCACACAGCTTGACTCTGTGAACGGATTATGCGTTCATCTGTGCAGCAACTTCTGCTGCGAAATCTTCCTGTTTCTTTTCCATACCCTCGCCAACTTCGAAACGAATCATCTTGGTGATTTTAAGATCCTTGGAAACAGACTCAAGATACTTAGCTACGGACTGCTTGCCATCTTCCGCCTTAACGTATGTCTGATCAAGAAGGCAGATCTCCTTTAACTGCTTGGATACACGACCTTCTACAAGACCGCCGAACATCTTCTCAGCAGTGATAGATGCCTTATCTGCCATAGCCAGCTCACCCAGCTGAACCTTTGCAGCATCGGAAAGGAAATTCCAGACATAATTCATATTGCTCTTATGCTCTTCGAAGTTATTGATATCCTCATCACTCCATACCTTCTCGCCGATTGCCTTGTCCAGTAACTTGTTTAAGATAGGCTTTGGAAGAGTTGTTGCATCATTTAATGCACTGTCAATTGTGATCTCTTTGATCTTTGCAAGTTCCTCAGCGGAAATATCGTTTCTGCTGATATACTGTGGGTTCATTGCAGCAACCTGCATAGCAATGTTTGTAAGAGCCTCTTTTGCAGCATCATCAGATGCACCGTCTGCAGCGATAACAACACCGATTCTTCCGCCACCGTGAATATAAGAAGCAACAGCATCACCGGTTACCTTTGCGAATCTGCGCACAGATAACTTCTCTCCGATTGTTGCTGTCTTCTCAACAAGCAGATCACTGAGTCCGTTTGTAGCAAGAAGTGCCTCGATATCTTCGCCGTTTGCTCCACCGTTTAAATCAGAAGCAAGTGCTGTATCTGCAACTGTCTGAACAAACTCCTGGAATGTTTCATTTTTAGCAACGAAATCTGTCTCTGAGTTAACCTCAGCTACAACAGCAACATTTCCGTTTACTGCAACTCTTGCGATACCTTCCGCAGCGATTCTGCTCTGCTTCTTTTCCATCTTGGCTGCACCGCTTTTTTTCAAAACGTCAACAGCGGCATCCATATCTCCGTTTGTCTCTGTCAGAGCTTTCTTACAATCCATCATGCCTGCGCCTGTCATCTCACGCAGTTCCTTAACCATAGCAGCAGTAATTGCCATCTTTTTTTCCTCCAATTCTCGAATGATTATGCAAAAATTATTCTTCTACTGTCTCCTCAGCAGCTTCTGCAGCAACTTCCTCAGTTCCCTGCTTTGCCTCGATAACAGCATCTGCCATCTTGGAAACGATAAGCTTAACGGCTCTGATTGCATCATCATTACCTGGGATTACATAATCTAACTCGTCCGGATCACAGTTTGTATCAGCAATACCGATCAGTGTGATTCCTAAAGACTGTGCTTCCTGTACGCAGATTCTCTCCTTCTTAGGATCTACGATAAAGATAGCGTCAGGAATTCTCTTCATATCCTTGATTCCGCCAAGGTTCTTCTCTAACTTATCCCACTCTTTTTTCAGTGCAATAACTTCCTTCTTTGGCAGAACATCAAATGTTCCATCTTCAGACATGGTCTCAATTTCTTTCAGACGTGCAATACGGCTCTGGATGGTTCTGAAGTTTGTAAGCATTCCACCTAACCATCTCTCATTTACATAGTACATTCCGCAACGCTCTGCCTCAGTCTTAATAGCATCCTGTGCCTGCTTCTTTGTACCAACAAAAAGAATGGTACCACCCTGAGCAGCGATATCGGAAATTGCATCATATGCCTCATCTACCTTGCCAACAGACTTCTGTAAGTCAATAATGTAGATACCGTTACGCTCTGTGTAGATGTATGGAGCCATTTTAGGGTTCCATCTTCTTGTCTGATGTCCGAAATGAACACCTGCCTCAAGTAACTGTTTCATAGAAATTACGCTCATTTTAATTACCTCCGTTTGGTTGATTTCTTCCATGTACTTCCTATTAGTCTGCCACCGGAAAAGCGTAGATCCGGCACCGGCAGCTTCCATACATGTGTTTAATAAAATTTAAAGCCTTTGGCATTATATCATACCAAAGGCTTTCATGCAAGCTTTATTATACTATTTTTTTGTCAGTACTTTCGCAATCTCGCTATAGTTCATTCCCTTTTCCAGCGTAAATGTCCCCACACGGATATATCTTGCATAATTGTGATCCTGCATATATTTGCGGAAATCTTCCGCATCCTTGACAAGTCCTTTCTCCTGCAGATCCTGTGCAATCTCCCTGCACACTTCTCCGCCTTTTATTGTAATGGAGACTTTTTCCTTTTTTGTTTCTTTCTTCTCGGTCTCCTGCGCTTTTTTCTTCTCTTCTTCTTTCTTTTGAGAGTCCTGTGTTTTTTTCTTTTCTTCCGCCTTTTTCTCCGACTCTTTTGGTGTGTCATTCTGTTCCGAAGAAGTATCACGCTCCGTCTGTTTTTGTGTATCGTTCTGCGGAACCTTCTGTGTCACTGCCTGTGTCGTTCTTTGTGTATCCGGAAGATTCGTTTCCTTTACCGGAAGTTCTGTTGTCTGCGTTTCTGCTTCCTGCGTCTGTGTGTCATCCGGCATGATCATTCCAAGTTCCGAAGCTCTCTGCATAGCTTTTTCATCCGACATCGCTCCGCCGTGTGCATGTAACGATACAATAAATACCAGCGAGGCAACCAGAATTCCAAGTCCGCAGCCACGTAAATAATATTTAAATCTCACTGACATCTTCCCCTTTGTATAATCCGATCACCAGCTTCACTTCTCCAAGCCCCCGTCCCAGCTTACGGGCAATTTCCACATCAGACACTCCGTTTTGATGAAGTGCAAGTACCTGATCGTTGAAGCTTCCGTTATCGGTTTCCTCTGCCACAGATGCTTTTGGTGAAATCTGCTGCGGCTGTTCCTCCACAGGCTCTGACACTTCCGTTCTTGCCGGTTCAGGCTCTTTTACCGTTTCCGTCAGATGTGTCATCATTTCATCCTGTGTATGTTTTACCTGCTCCGAAAACTGTTGTAGCTGCGATGCAAGCCCGGTCAGTTCCGTATGCTTGTCATTGAGCATATTATATAAAAAGAGAATTTCATTATGCGTTTTATTCATTGATTCAATCACCGTATTGGAATATTCGTTGATTGCCATAATTTTCTCATTCGTTTCTTTTTCCATCAGACGCTTGGCATTCTCCTGGGACTGTTCTACCACTGCATCGATTGCATCTTCTACCTTGTCATTTGCATTTTTCAGTTCCCGCTCGACAATAATCTTTAATTCCTTCTCACTTAATCTGGTTATCTCCTGTACATCTTTCGGGGTAAGTTTTTCCTGAACAAAAAAGCTTACGAGAACAAAAATGATTCCAACCAGAATCAGTGTAATTTCCACACCCGTCATATATTTTCCCTCAGATTTTCATATCAAAACTGCCGCCAACCGGATTGCCACCCGTCCGCTTCGTTTCTTTGTTTGTTTTTTTTCTCACAGATCCCTGTTTTTTATATTTGTTTTTTCCTTCTTCCCTGGCATCTGTGTGATTATCCAGCTGCTCATTTTCTTCCGGATGGATGACCTGATGATGCAGAACATCCTCCCTGTGATCCACCTGCACCTGAATATTCTGCTGATCCACCATCGGTTTTGTATCCTGCTGGTTTTTAAATGTCTCGATGTCTGCGGTACGCTGTATCGTAGCATAATTGATTGGTGCAATTGCCATAGATCCGCTCCTACTCCGTCAGAATATTCATATAAACACCCATTTTTTTACGCATCTTGTTTAATGCTTTGGTATGTAACTGGGAAATACGTGATTCTGACACTTCCAATATTTTACTGATTTCTTTTAGGGTCATATCTTCATAATAATAAAGTTCAATAACGCGCCGCTCTTTCTCCGTCAGAAGTTCCAGGGATTCCGCCAGTTTTTCTTTTAATTCTTCTTCCTCCACCACTTCTTCCGGCTGTGAAAACCGAACCGGATGCGCCGAATCAATCATTGGCTCCGGACCGGTTTCTTCAAATTCATTCAAAGACACAACATTGGTCACCTTAAGCTGTGTCTGCCAGCTGCACAGTTCCTCATCCGTCAGCCCCAGCTGCTTTGCAAGTTCTTCATCCGAAGCTGTTTTACCGGTCCTCATCTCGATCTGTTTCATCGCTTCATCAATTTTGCGCTGTCGCTGCCGGACACTTCTTGGAATCCAGTCCATTTTACGAATCTGGTCTAAAATAGCACCACGAATCCGCAAACTCGCATATGTTTCAAATTTTACATTTTTTTCCAGATCAAATTTATCAATTGCGTCAATCAGTCCGAAAATCCCATAACTGACCAAATCATCATATTCCACATTGTGTCCAAGATACATGCTGAGTCTTCCCGCTACGAGTTTTACAAGCTGCGCATATTCAATTATCAGCTGTTCTCTGGTCTCCTGCGTTTTCTTCTGACGATACGCATCCCAAAGTTTTTCTTTATCCGCAGTTTTCATCTACATCATTCCGCCCCGGTTAATTACTTTGTTTGTTGTTCCTCCTGAACCTCCGGCTGCTCCTGCGCATCTTTGGCCTGTTCAGTATTTTCCTGTTCCCCAGAGCCTTCCGCTTCCTGCTCCTCTTTAGACTCTTCCATTTCTTCCCCGTTCTGGTCATCTTCCATATCCTTGAAGTTTCGGTCAATGATCATTTTTACCACACAACCGATCACATAAAACAGGACAAGTACCAGTAACAGCTGTCTTGTAAAATTCCAAAGTGACATGTGCGTAAGAATTGCAATCACACAGTCAATAAACCCTGCCGCCAACATAATAATAGCCGGTACACCATTGGTTTTCATCTTCTGTCCCTCTATATTACTTTAATTTCTTTTCCCACCGATTTAATTCTGAAATCTCCGGTCTCACAATCCAGTTCTACCGTACGTCCGTAATTTAAACCGGTATCCTCCGCGATCAGCGGGATCCTTAATTCTTTCAAAATAATTTTTGCTTCTTCCGCATTGCGTGCGCCTACATTTCCCACAGACGAAAGTCCGCTCGTTTCAAACATGCATGCACCCCCCGCGATCTTTGCCACAAGTCTTCTCTGATTTGCTCCCAAAGCCAGAATCTGTCTTAAAAGTTCACGGATTCCGGTATCCCCGAATTTTGCAATATTGGTATTATTTTTTAATTTTGTGCTGTCTGGCAGCATATAATGTACCAATCCACCGATTTTCGTCACCGGATCATAAAGTGTTAATCCGATACAAGAACCCAACCCCAGTGTCGTGAGTGTATTCGGAGCTTTTGCAGTTTTCAGGTCTGCCATTCCAACCTTGATCACTTCTCCCATATTCTACGATCTCCTCTATAACTGAATTCCAAGAGAGGATAAAATCTTTGCATAGGACTCTTCCTCAGGCATCAGGATAAAATATCCATTAATCATACGTTCATCGCCAAATTCTGTTTCAATCAGCAGCGCATTATTTCCGTACTGTCCAAACTGAATTGCCGGAACACTAAGAATCGCTCCCGCCATATCCACCGCAATATATGGAACGGATGGTAAAATCGTAAGATTTGTCATACTTGAAAGTGCAGACAGATACGAAGCCGTAATAATATTTCCGATTTCCTTCATGGCAGATAAATCCATCTCATCAAAAGGTGCATCGTTTTCCGGGTCTCTTCCCATCAGTTTGTTCACAAGATAATGGGCGGAATCCATGCGCATTAAAAACATCATGCTTCCTGTAATATCATGTGTTACTTCCAGAAAAATTCCGACAATAATCTCGTCTTCCGGACAAATTGCGGAACTCAGCTTAGAAGCTTCCATCAATTCTACTTTCGGAACATTCATATCAATCTGTTCATTGATCATGCTTGCCAGAGAAGTTGTTGCATTTCCCGCTCCGATATTTCCAATTTCGCGCAGTACGTCAATATACATTTCATTTACATTATCCAATGTAAAATCGTTCATCTTTTTCCTCCAATAACCATGTATAGTGAGGCATAGCCTCACTATACTCAGTTGTCTTATGTGTTATCTTTTTCGTCTACAATCGCATTGATTTCAAACAGGGAAATCAGCTGATCTCCGCTTGTTCCAATACCATTGATAAACGTATCTTTTACATGGTTTGAATTGATATTGTTATTTTCGATCTGATCCTCAGACAGATTTACAACCTCACAAACCTCATCTACAATCACACCTAAAGCCCCTTTATCTTCGATCTTTAAAATAATGATCCGGGATGCCGAAGTAAAGGTATCATCCTCAAGTCCCATTTTCAGACGGATACTCATAACCGGCACAATTTCGCCTCGAAGATTGATGATTCCCTTGAAATACTCCTGTGCCTTTGGCACACGGGTAATTTTCTGCATACGCACAATATTATCGACATAGCTGATATCAATTCCGTACTTTTCAGAACCGATCTGAACTACGATATACTGCTTTACTTCTTTTTCTTTATTTTTATTCTCATTTGTTTCAATCTGATTGTTTGCAATAGCCATCGTCATTCACCCCCATTACATCAGTGTGTTTGCATCCAGAATCAACGCAACTTCACCATCACCGAGGATTGTTGCACCGCTGATCAGCTTATTTCCATTGATATACTTGCCTAAAGACTTAATAACGATCTCTTGCTGTCCCATCAGATCGTCAACAACAAGTCCTACCTGACTGTCGCCTTTCTTTACAATAACAACGGTAAGGCTTTCCGGTTCTTCTTCTCTTGGTTCAATATCCAGAAGTTTGTCCAGACGAACAAGCGGAATAACGCTTCCACGCAGATGAATAACCTCTTTTGCTTCCACATACTTGATGCTGCTGACCGGTACACTCTCAATATTTGCAATGGACCCAAGGGCAATGGCATATTTTTCATCGCGGACTTCAACCATCAATGCCTGAATAATGGCAAGTGTCAGAGGAAGACGAACGGTAAATGTTGTTCCTTCCCCAAGTTTTGTCTTAACTTCCACATCACCGCCAAGCTGCTCAATGTTAGATTTTACAACATCCAGGCCAACGCCTCTTCCGGAAATATCCGTAATCTTCTTTGCCATGGAAAAACTTGGCATAAACAAAAGATTTATGATCTCTTTCTGTGTCATGACTTCGGCCTGTTCCGGTGTAATAATATTTCGCTCGATTGCCTTTGCTTTTACCGCTTCGGTATCAATTCCGTTACCGTCATCACCCACCTGGATAATAACGTTATTTCCTTCCTGATATGCATTCAGGAAAATATTTCCGACTTCCGGCTTTCCTCTCTGGATACGAAGCTCGGTGTCTTCCAGACCATGATCCGCAGAATTACGAAGCAAATGCTGTAACGGATCACCGATCTGATCCACTACGGTACGATCCAGCTCGGTATCTTCACCGGTCATAACCAGTTCCATCTTCTTATTCAATGTACGGGACAGATCACGAATCATACGTGGAAATTTATTTACAACGCTCTCAATTGGCACCATCCGGACTTTCATAACAGATTCATGAAGGCTTGTGGTGATTCGCTCCAGATATTCAATCTGTTCATGGAATCCCTGATTGGTAAAGCCTCCCTCTTCCGTTGAGCTGATGGATACCAGACTGTTCTTTGCAATGATAAGCTCGGATACCTGGTTCATAAGAGCATCCAGCTTTTCAATATCCACACGGACCGTACGGCTTGTCGCCGGTTTTCCTACACCGTTTTTCTTTGCCGGAGCCTTTTTCTTTTCCGGCGCTTTCTTTGGTTCAGCCTGTACTTCCGGTTTCGTCTCTGCCGGTTTTTCTTCTTTCTTTTCTTCCGTCTCAGTTTCTGTTACGCGTGGTGAAAAATCAGTCAGTTCTTCTCCAACGGCATCTTCAATCTCGGAAACATTCTTTGCAGCGTTCTGGATCTTGTCAAAGCTTTCCGGTGATGCGACATAAAAGCTGAATTCCTGTTCAAACTTTTCATCTTCAATATCCTGAGAGCTCGGACGATATACAAGAATCTCTCCAAAAGCCTCCACTTCGCGGAATACCAAAAATGCTCTGGCCGCTTTTAAAAGGCACTCTTTCTGGATCATAACCGTCATGCCGTAAATATGCATTCCACTGTCTTTTGCAGTCATAACGGCATCCCGCTCCTGATCCGTCAGATCAATCTGAAGATACAGTTTGTGGTCTCCATTGTCTGTCGGCGCCGCTGCTTCTTTTTCTGTTTCTGCAGGTGCTGCCTCTGCGGCGGCAGCCTCTCCGTTTGCTTTTGCGAGGAAATTGTTCAGTTCCTTGATAATGACTTCATTGTCTTCCTCACCTTCATCAGAGGTTTCCTTAATATTTTCAAGATATCCGTCAATTGCATCCAGACACTTGAACAGCAGATCAATCATCTGACTGTCTACCTGGATTTTCTCGCTGCGGACTTCCTGGAACACATTTTCCATATCATGTGTCAGGTGCTGCATTCTCTTAAATCCCATTGTGCCGGCCATTCCTTTTAAAGAATGGGCTGCACGGAAGATTTCATTGATAACATCCTTGTTATCCGGTTCTTTTTCCAGTTCCATGATGCAGTCACTTAACGTCTGTAAATGTTCTGCACTTTCATCGATAAAGATTTCAAGGTATTGGCTTACATCCATGTTATTTTACCCCCACGTTTTTTGTGATTGTCTGTGCAACTTCATCCAGTGGTACAACTTCATCTACCACACCTGCTTCATAGATTGCTTTCGGCATTCCGTATACCACACAGGTTTCTTCGTTTTGTGCAATTACGCGAATCGGTTTTGATCTTCCCAGCGAAAGGATTCCATTGGTTCCATCCGCTCCCATTCCTGTCAGGACGACACAAACGATCTCATCATAGCTGCTTGCTGTCAGTGAATCATACATAAGATTGGCACACGGCTTGAGTCCTCCGATTGCCGGCGTTGCATCATCAAGTACAATGCTGTTGTTTCCGTCTGCGGTTTTTGTAACTTTTAAGTGCTTTCCACCCGGAGCAATATAAACGCATCCTTTTTGCAGCCGTTCTCCATGCTCTGCTTCCTTCACCCTGATTTTGCTCAGGTCGTCAAGCCTGTCAGCCATGGATTTGGTAAATCCCGGCGGCATATGCTGTACCAGTACAACCGGGGCATCCAGTTCCTTTGGAAGAAACGGAATCACACTCTGTAACGCTTTCGGTCCGCCTGTGGAGCACGCCAGTGCAACCAGTTTGTTCTTTCCGCCTGTCGCTTTGCGCATCATCGGTGCCTTTGCTGCCGGTTTTGCTGCCACACGGATACCTCCTGCTGTTTTTTGTGTTGCAAGGACAGCATCCAGAACACCCAGAAGCTGCCTTTTGAATGCCTCTCCTTTTGCCTCTATGATATTTGTCGGTTTCGCCACAAAATCTATTGCTCCGCGCTCCATGGCCAAAATGGTAACATCTGCTTCCCTGCTGTCAGTAAGCGTACTTACCATCACCACATTTGCACGTATGCCTTCTTTTTGTAACTTTTCGAGTAACTGCAGTCCATCCATGCGTGGCATATTCACATCCAGAACCACACCGTCATAGCTGGTATGCTTCAGTTTCTCATATGCCTCAAGACCATCTCTGCAATAGTCCGTTGCCTGAAATTTACTGTCTGAATTGATTATATCACACATGACCCTTCTCATGAGTGCAGAATCATCAACTACCAAAATGTTTTTTTTCATATGAGTCACCCAACTTCTTTCCTGCGAATTCTTCTCTCTTCCTCAAAAACGAAGCGTACGATTTTTTCCCGGTCCCGGAGATCCCGGAACAGAAATTTTACCCGGTGAATGTACATTTCCTCTATCGCTGGATGTTTTTCTGTTGCAATCACCTGTCCCGGAAGATAAAAAGTTTCATCCGAATATTCATTTGTCAGTCTGATCACCAGAAGAATATTTTGGTTCTGTTTTATCCATTGTCCGGAGACAAAGCGGATTCCACCGCCACTGATATTCTGAATCGTTCCCTCACGTACCTGATCAATATATTCCGGCTTTTGAATTTCCGCAAACAATTCTTCCGTTGTCTGCATCTGTGCCGTCTGTTCCGATATTTCGTAATATTTTAACGGTGTCGTATAAGGAATCCGGAAAAATTCCCGGCGCTGAAATTTCTGTAATCCGGAAGTAATCATAATTCTGAGCAGATACAGATTTTCTTTGTGATAACGTTTCTTCACAACTGCTGTGCAGTTATACATACCGCCTTTTGTATAAAAAACAATGCTGCACTCCCTCTCCAGTTGAAATAACACCATTCTTCCACCACTTGTCGGCATAGAAATTTCCAATTCCTGGTCCGAAAAAATGTCGCTGACCGCACTTTGATAGATTTTTGCGATCTTTCCTCCATTATCTTCCTGGTTCGCTTCATGCAGCATTTTAATATCAATTTTGTCTCCCGGAGTAATCACATCTGAAAGTTTCATAATTATTCATCTCCCTATTTTCGGTTTGATAAAAAACTGGAAAACATCTGTGCTATTCCCCACCGTACCGGTGCCTTCTGCTGGGTGCCGTTTAACAGATGATCTGTGAGGCTGGAAATTGCCTTTGCGGATTTTGCATTCGGATCACTCATGGTAACTGTCTTTTGCTGTCTTACTGCCCGTTCCAAAGCAGCATCCTGTGGAATCATCCCCAGATAATTCAGACTTCCATGTAAAAACTTAGACACTACGGAATTCACTTTCTCATAAATTGCCCGTCCTTCGTCCTGAGAATTTACCCGGTTGGTTACTATGTGGATGGTTGTCTCATCCTCCACAAAATTCGGGTTATGGTACAATGCTTTTAAAAGCGAATACGCATCCGTCAGGGAACTTGGTTCCGGTGTGGATACCAGTAATACCTCAGGACTTGCCATAACAAATTCCAGAACCTGATCCGAGATTCCTGCCCCCGTATCAATCAGGATAAAATCTGCCAGTTCATTCAATGTGTCAATCGAATTTACAATATATAAAATCTGTTCTCTTGTAAGATTGTTCAATCCTATAATCCCGGACCCGCCGGATATAAAGCCGATATCCATCGGTCCCGGTGTAATAATTTCACGAATTGACTTTCCACGGTATATAAAATCAGACAAATTGTACTGTGGAATTGCGCCAAACATTACCTCAACGTTTGCAAGACCAAAATCAGCATCAAAAATAATTACCCGCTTGCCTGCTTTTCTGAGACATACAGCAAGATTTACCGCAAGATTCGACTTTCCGACTCCGCCTTTTCCGCTGGTAATTGTCACTACGCGTGCATTATTCTGATTATTCTGATTGTGCAGTTTTATTACATTTCGCAATTGTTCTGCCTGATCCATCACGAATTGCCCCCTAATAATTGTTTCACGATCTTTTGTGTATCAAATAATTCAATATCATCTGGTACATTCTGTCCATTTGTCGTATAAGACAGTTCCGCATCTGAATACAGCTTAATATTGAGCAAATTTCCATACGTTGATGTCTCATCCAGTTTTGTAAAAATCAGTTTAAACTCTGATATTGTGCGATAGGTATCTACAATATCAAGCAAATCTCTGTATTTCGTTGTAGCACTGAGAACCAAATATACTTCACTTGTATATTCAGGGCTGACTCCCTGAATCAGGTTTCTGATATCTTCTTTCTGTTCCTCATTTTTATAGGAAAATCCAGCAGTATCAACAAAAACAAGATCGTATTCCGCATATTTTTCAATTGCTTCATTCAGTTCCTCTTTAGAATACACGATAGACATAGGTGCGTCAAGAATATTTGCATACACCTGAAGCTGTTCTGTTGCTGCAATCCGATAGGTATCTGCAGTAATAAACGCTACTTTTTTTTCATAATCCACTTTATATTTGGAAGCAATTTTGGCGATTGTTGTTGTTTTTCCGACGCCGGTAGGCCCGATAAAAAATACAACATGCGGTTTTGCTCCGCTTAAATCCAGTGATTTCGGCTGACCGAAACGCAAAATCAGTTTCTGGTAAACATTGGAAAGAATCGTATCCACACTGTGTCCCGGGCGGATAAATTTTTCAATTTCGCCAAGGATCTGATTGACATACTGTTCACTCACCTCGTTTTTCAACAGCGTGCTGTAGAGAATCCGGACAAAATTGAGTTCCTCCGAAGACGGACCCTTTGGTGTCTCCGGCTCCTTCGGATTTTTCCCGCCAAGAGATTTTTCCAGACGGTCAGATAAAACCTCAAGTCTTTCTTCTAATTTTTTCTCTTCATTTTCCTGTACCAGATTCTGTGATTGTGGCATACGTGCTGGCTCCTGTCTGGTCGCTTGTGCGTTACCTTCCTGTTCCTGCAGTTTCGGAATGGTAATCGGTTCATCCGCCGCAAGATTGATCATGTCGTGCAGTTTTCCTTCTTTTGCCATACTCTGTGTCATCTGTGCTGCCTGCATGGCATTGGAAAAATGTTCTTTTTCCTCCATTGCCGCAGTCACTTCAAATGTTGAATTCTTAAACGCACGAAACAGCCCCTTCGGTTTTACCTCACGGATGTTCATAATGACCGCGCGTTCTCCAAATTCTTCTTTTGCCTTTGCAATGGCTTCTTCCTGTGTTTTTCCCTGAAATTTATTAATTGTCATTTATGCTGTCACCATCCCTACCGATTGCAGCTCCACATCAGATTCTACTTCATTGTAAGAGACAACAATCAGATCTTTGAAATAATCTTCTGTGAGTTTTTTAAAATACATACGCACAATTGGCGATGTAATAATGATCGGATTCTTTCCGAGGCTTTCGAGTTTCTCGGTTTCTGTCCGCACGGAATCCATAATTGCTTTTGTTTTCTCCGGGTCCATCGTCAGATATGCACCCTGCTCTGTCTGCTTGACCGAAGACATGATCTCCTGTTCCACTTTCGGATCGAGCGTAATGACACTGGTCGTTTCGTTCGACGGGAAATATTTGCTCGAAATTGCACGCTTCAGACTCTGCCTTACATATTCCGTCAGCACATCCGTATCTCTGGATGTCTGTGCATGATCTGCCAGCGATTCAAAAATAGACAAAAGATCCCTGATCGAAATGCCTTCCCGCAAAAGATTCTGCAGTACTTTCTGAATCTCTCCAAGGCCAAGAAGTTTCGGCGTGAGCTCGTCCACAAGAACCGGATTGGATTCTTTTAAGTTGTTGACCAGGTTCTGTACATCCTGTCTGGTCAGAAGCTCTGCGATGTGGCTTCGGATTACTTCTGTCAAATGCGTCGCAATGATAGACGGTGCATCAACTACGGTGTATCCAAGACTCTCTGCACGTTCTCTCTGCGCTTCCGTAATCCAGATGGCCGGAAGATGGAAAGACGGTTCAAATGTAGGAATACCTGTAATTTCTTCCTCCACATACCCCGGATTCATCGCCATATAATGATCAAAAAGAATTTCTCCTTCCGTTACCTGCACGCCTTTGATCTTGATAATGTACTGATTCGGATTTAACTGGATATTATCCCTCAGGCGGATAATCGGAACAACCGTACCAAGTTCAAGTGCAATCTGCCGCCGGATCATTACCACACGATCCAGAAGATCTCCACCCTGGTTTACATCTGCCAGCGGAATAATACCATATCCGAATTCGAGTTCGATCGGATCGACCTGAAGCAGGGAAACCACATTCTCCGGTTTCCGGATCTCTTCCGCCTCCGTCTCCGCCTGCTGTACTTCTTCCTCAATATTTTCTTCGCCGATATTCTTGCTGATATTTTTGCCGGCGATGATAAACACCAGACCAAGTGCAATAAATAAAACCGGATTTAACGGAGTAAAAATTCCGAGGAAAACCAGCACGGAACCTACAATATAAAGTACCCTCGGAATTCCAAAAAGCTGCTTAACCAGAATTCCGGAAAAGTCTGCCTCGTTTGATCCCTTGGTAACAAGTATACCGGTTGCAAGAGAAATCAGAAGAGACGGAATCTGGGACACCAGACCATCACCGATGGTCAGCAGACCATACTGCTGAATGGCATCTGCAAATCCAAGTCCCTGATTCATAACTCCCATAATGGTTCCGCCGATCAAGTTAATAAAGGTGATGATCAGACCTGCCGTAGCATCTCCCTTTACATACTTTGTGGCACCATCCATCGCGCCGAAGAAACTAGATTCTCTCTGAATCTTTTCCCGTCGTTCCTTTGCCTCCGCATCGGTGATCGCACCGGTATTTAAGTCCGCATCAATCGCCATCTGTTTACCAGGCATGGCATCGAGTGTAAATCTGGCGGTTACTTCGGATACACGTTCCGAACCTTTATTGATAACAATAAACTGAATCAATACGAGGACAATAAATACAATGGAACCGACCACCATATTTCCTCCGCCGACGAACGAACCGAATGTCTTAACAACGTTACCAGGATCTCCCGTCAGAAGAATCAGACGGGTGGAAGATACGTTCAGAGAAATTCGAAAAATAGTCGTAAACAAAAGTAATGTCGGGAAGAAAGACATATCCAGTACTTCCCGAACAAACAATACATTAAATACAATAATTAAGGCGATGGAAATGTTAAATGCAAGCATCACATCCAGCAATACGGATGGAATCGGAACAATGAAGAAAACTACTGCCGCCAAAAGATATAAACCTACACCAATATCCGCTTTCTTCAGCATCCTGCACAACCTCCTTTCGCACCTGTTTGTTGTATAACTGCACTACTGTATATTTTTGGCCTTGTATACGGCAGCAAGAACTTCTGCCACAGCCTGGTAAAGCTCCGGCGGAATTTCTGCTCCCACATCAACATTGTGATAGAGCATACGTGCCAGAGGCTTATTTTCAACAATTTCAATTTTATTCTCCCTCGCCACTTCCTTAATCTTTTGCGCAAGGTAATCTTCTCCTTTTGCAAGGACAACCGGGGCAGAACTGACTTTTGCCTCATATTTCAATGCTACGGCAAAATGCGTCGGGTTCGTGATGACTACATCCGCCTTGGGAACATCCTGCATCATTCGCTTCTGGGATACCTCCTGCATTTTACGGCGCTGCCGTCCTTTGATCTGCGGATCTCCCTCTGTATTTTTGTATTCATCTTTTACTTCCTGCTTGGTCATCTTCATATCTTCATTAAACTTATGTTTCTGATAGATAAAGTCAGCCAGACCAATCACAAGATAAACAATACTGATTTTTATTCCCGTATTGATAATCAGAGTCCCCACAAGCGCAACCGCCTGATTCAGTCCCAGATCATACAACGCAAACAGATCATTTGCATTATCTTTTATGGAAGTATACGCGATATATATGATAATCACAATCTTTAAAATGGATTTCACCAGTTCAAAGAGCGAATCTTTCGAAAAGATACGTTTGAATCCGTTCAATGGATTCAGCTTGGAAAGTTCCGGTTTCATGGGTTTTGTGGAAACTTTCCATCCTACCTGCACAATGCTGACCAGAAGCGTAACAACAAACCCAAACGCCATAAACGGAAGCATAATGATCAGGCTTTTCAAGGTGACGGAGGCAATCAGGCCTGCTGCCGCCTGCACGGACAATCCGCCCTCATTTATTTTAACAAAATCCGGCATATTTTCATAGATGTAAGAAAAAATATCTATGAATTTCCCTCCCACAAAGGAAACAAAAATTTTCAGGCAGAGAAACAAAACGATCAGATCAAATGCCGAATTCAGTTCGCGGCTTTTTGCAACCTTACCTTCATCTCTGGCATCTTTTAATTTCTTGGCGGTTGCAGGTTCTGTCTTCTCGCCGCCTTCGCCGTCTTTTGCAAACCATTGCAGATTATAATGCAATATTCGATTCTGATTTTTTTCGTCAATACAAACCTTCTGCAACAAGCTTCACCATCGTCTTTATTTCATCAAAAATATAATTTGCCACATTCGGCAACAGGAACACGATCAGATACAAAACAACAAATCCAACCAGAATCTTCAGCTGCATACCGATCGAAAACATATTCATCTGCGGTGCCACACGTGCCATAATTCCAAGTACACAGTTCAAAATCATAATGCAGGCAAAAAACGGAAGAAAAATCCGAAACCCTATGATGAATGAATCTCCCATATAGCGTGTGATTGCAGATAACAGATGATCCCATGCAAATTTCTGGTGGGCAATCGGAATTACGGAAAAAGAATCCGTAACCGCACGTACCAGATAGGTATAAAAATCAGATGTAATCAAAAGAAGCAGAACCAGATAATAATACAGATTTCCTGTCAGTGTGGTTTCTGTTCCCATGTCCTGATTAAATTCGGTAGACATGGACAGTCCAATATCCATATCTATAATATTTCCTGCAAACAAAACAATGGAATTACAGATGCTTGCCGCATACCCAATCAGCAGTCCCGTAATTCCCTCTTTGATCACAACTACCGCATACCCGACAACACTTGCGTATGTCAGCTCCGGCCGATCTACTACATTGTATAAAAGCAATGAGACAAAAAATGAAAATCCGATTTTAATCTGATTGGGAATTCCCTGCTGCCCCAATAACGGGGCCACATACACAAAACAGGTAACTCTTACCAGAATCAGCAGAAAATATTCAAAATTTTCAAGTGTAAATACATAATTAACCATATCTTTTTATCAAATCACATACTCAGATAGGTACTGAAATTCGACCACAGACGCTCCACCAGTTCGGTCATGTTATTTAACATCCAGGAGCCGCAAAGAATCATTGCAGCAAATACCGCAATAATCTTTGGAACAAACGTAAGTGTCTGCTCCTGAATGGATGTAACCGTCTGAAAAATACTGATAATCAGACCAACCACCAGGGAAACCAGAAGCAGCGGTGCCGACGTGATCAGAATGGTATAAATTGCATCTCTTGCAATATCAAGAACTGCACCCTGTGAAATCATACGGTATCCTCCTAATAAAATGTCTGGACGAGGGATTTTATGACAAGATCCCATCCATCCGCCAGAACAAACAACAAAATCTTAAACGGCAACGAAATGGTTGTCGGAGGAAGCATCATCATACCCATGGACATCAGCACGGATGACACCACCATATCAATTACAATAAACGGAATATAAATCAAAAATCCCATAATGAATGCTTTCCGAAGCTCGCTCAGAATGAATGCCGGAACCAGTGTGGTAAACGGAACATCCGACAATTCCTTTGTATCTTTATACGTTTCTCCGGAAATCTCCGCAAAAAGATTCACATCCCTTATCTGGATCTTTGCATCTTTGATCATAAATTCACGAATCGGCCCTTCTGCTTTTTCAAAAAATTCCGACTGTGTGATTTCTCCCTTATCGAGCGGCTGAATTGCCTCTTTGTTGATCTGCTGGAACGTTGGCCACATGATAAAAAATGTCAGAAACAATGCCAGACCGATCAAAACCTGGTTGGGTGGTGTCGTCTGCGTTCCGATCGCAGTCCTAAGGAAATGAAGTACAATGATAATTCGGGTAAACGAAGTCATCATAATCAGAATCGATGGTGCAAGTGATAGAATTGTCAACACCAGAAGCATCTTGATCGGTGTGGAAACCGATCCGGAATCATTGTTATATGTAATTGACAATCCATTGGCATTGTCTGTATTATGATCTGCTCCCTGTGTATCTTTCTGTGTAATCTTTGTAATACTGTCCGGGTCCATGGAACTTGCATAGACACGTCCCGGATGCATCATGCATAATGTAATTGTAAGTATTAAAACCGCACACGCAAACGCAAAACTTGCAATGCAGTATATCTTTTTCCCTTTGCTCATCTTTATCCTTGCTTCTTTGGTAACTTGTCTTTTAACTGGTTGAGAATTTCCGCAAAAGAATCCTGCTTTTTCCCACTCTGTTCCAGCTCAAAAGAGAAATCTTTTAACTGATCCCTCGTAAGCTTTGCCAGAAGATGTACTTCCTCTTTTCCAACAGAAACAACCAGATAGACACTGCCGGCTTCCACAATACTGATCATCTTGTTATTGCCGACACTGATTGTCTCTATCACATGCAGATTCTTATTATTCTGGCGTCCACGCTGCATACCTCCCATCCATCTGGTGGTAAGATATGTAGCAGCCAGAACAACAGCAAAAATAAACAGTGCACCCAAAAGTTGTATAAAGCTTTCCAGAGAACCTGTCAGTAACACATTTGTCATGTCTGTTTCTACTTTCCGCCTGTTCTTGAAGCATTGACAATTTCCGTGATTCGAACACCGAAACTTTCTTCAATGACGACAACTTCGCCCTTTGCGACATATTTTCCATTGACAAGCACATCAATCGGCTCGCCTGCCAGTTTATTCAACTCAATAATTTTTCCCGGTCCCAGATCCAGAATATCTGAAATGGATTTTGTTGTCCTTCCAAGCTCAACTGTCACCTGAAGCGGAACATCCATAATCAGATCAATATTTTCCGGCTGGTAATTTCCAAGGTTTCCACCCGCAAATGCGCTAAATTGTGCCGGCTGAACATTAACCGGCTGTCCCATGTTCTGATTCATCATAGTATTTCCCATCATCGTCTGTCCCATCGGCTGCCCCATCGGCTGCCCCATTTGTGCTGTATTCTGTGAAGCCATCTGCTGTGACTGCTGTGCTGCGGCAGATGCAGCTGCTGGCTGTGCCCCTGCCGGATTGCCGGAATTTGCTGCTGAGGAATCGGCCGTCACACTCTGACTGTCCATTTCCATCGTTTTTGCCACTCCATCACACATATCCTTTGCAAATGAAATCGGATACAGCTGCATAATTGTACTGTCAACCAGATCCCCGATTTCCATATGGAAAGAGATCTTAACAAACTTTCCGGTAAGGAAGGAATCAATCTCCGCTTCATCGATGTCTTCCTGCAGATTAATCACCGTTGCATTTGGCGGGCTGATATCAATCTTGCGGTTTAACATGGAAGAAAGGGAAGTTGCCGCAGAACCCATCATCTGGTTCATAGCTTCACTGATTGCGGACAAATGCAATTCGCCAAGTTCGCCATCTGTATTGGTTCCATCTCCTCCCATCATCAGATCCGTGATGACTTTTACATCATGTTCCCTCAGGACAAGAATATTGCTTCCATCCAGTCCTACGGTATATGCAATCCGGATAAACACACAGGGTTTTTCATACTCCTGTACAATGTCATCCCATGTGCCGTAAGAAACAACTGGAGTTGAAATTTCCACCTTATGGTTAACGAGCGAAAACAACGTTGTCGCCGCAGTTCCCATACTTATATTGGCAATCTCTCCGATCGCGTCTTTTTGTGCATCAGACAGTTCATTTTCCGCAGAATCACTCGCTTCTGCTCCAGGTTCATTCAGCAGTGCGTTAATTTCTTCCTGCGATAATACTCCATCCATAGTTTATTGCTCCTCTCTGATCACCGAAGTGACCCTGACTGCATATTTATCCCCCGATGATCCGGGAAGTGCAGTAAATTTCCGAATATTTCCAACATAAATATCCAATTCGTCCTCCACCTTGCGATCCAGCCGGATAATATCTCCCGGCTGCAGCATGGCAAAATCATTTACCGATATCATACTGTTTCCAAGAACAGCTTTGATCGGTATCTGTGCGCGCCGAATCAGGGTCTCAATGGATTCCGTGTAATCGGTATTGTCCTGATTCTGCAGATTTGAATACCAGTACTTCGTATTCAGCTTATCAATGACATCCTCAAGAGTCAGGTACGGAAGACAGACATTCATCAGGCCTTCCACTTCCCCGATCTTAAGGTTAATTGTCACAATCGCAATCATTTCACTCGGAGAAATAATCTGTGCATACTGGGAATTGGTTTCAATTCTCTCTAACCGGGGATGAATATCCGCCACGTTTTCCCATGGTTCCCGTAAAAGGTTGACGCACACAATCATAATCCGTTCGATAATCAAAAGTTCGATTTCCGAGAACTCACGAACCTTGTCCATAGGATCTCCTCTGCCACCGAGCATACGGTCAACAATCGCATATCCCAGATTCGATGCCATTTCCAAAATAATATTTCCCTTGAGGGGTGCAAAATTCACAATTCCCAAAAGAACCGGATTTGACAGTGCATTGGAAAATTCAGAATACGTAACCGCTTCTGAATTCACCACCTCTACCTGAACATTTTTCCGTAAATATACGGGCAGATTCGTAGATAAAAGTCTGCCATAATGTTCAAATATCATTTCCATGGTACGCAGATGTTCCTTGGAAAATTTGGAAGGACGGGCAAAATCGTACTCTTTTACCTTTTTTTCATTATTGTCTTTTATTTCATCCACATCCAGCTCACCGGTACTAAGCGCTGCCAGCAAGTTGTCTATCTCATTTTGGGATAATACGTCACCCATCAGTTTTTCACCACCTGTAAAATCCTATTGTGCTGTCAGTTTGGAGAAGTTTACTCCGATCACATAATCTTTGCCGAATAAATTCTGCATATCTTCAAGGATCGTGTCCTTAATTGCATCTGAATTCTGGTTAAACTGCTCAAATGTATATCCACTTACCACTTTGATAATATCATTTTTGATTGTATCATCCTGATTTGTCAGGAAATCCTGTGTGTATTTCTTGTAATTGTCGCTCTTCTTGTTCAGAACAAGTGATACATTCAGTACTGCATAATGAGTCTTTCCGTCTTTTCCTTCTGCAAGGTTTGTTGTCAGGTCTTCCCCTTCGCTGACTTTATAAATTTCCTGATCATCAATGGAAATATTGCTGGTTCCGGTAGCCGCACCACTGTTTAAATCCAGATCAATTGCGGAACACACTTTTTCGATCAGTGTATTTGCTTTTTTTGTCTCCGGTAATACCGAAAACATCAAAAGTGCTGTCAAAACAAAATTTGCAAACACAAGTGCCAGAATGACGACTGAAATTAAATTCTTCTTCATTGCTTACTCCTCTTAGTTATTTTCTTTCACATTTGAATTGAATGAGTTATAAATTTTTATTTCTACGCGCCGGTTCTGCGCACGTCCCTCTGCGGTACTGTTGTCAGCAACCGGTATGTAATCTCCTCTTCCCGCAAACTTAATGTACTTGGGATTTAAGTTTTTGTTTTTTCTGAGCTGATCCGTGACAGCAAGTGCACGGTACACCGAAAGAACCTCGTTATTTTCATATTTTGCAGAATAGCGGATCGGAACATTATCGGTATGTCCTTCTACTTCTATCACATTCCTGTTATATTTTTCAAGAATCTTTCCAAGCTTATTTACAATCGGGACTGCCTGTTTGACCAGATCAGCCTTACCGGATGCAAACAAAATGGAACCATTCAGATTCAGTTTTACATACTCTGCATTGAAATCCACATCCACCTTTCCGGACAGCTGTGAATTATCAAGTTCCTGTTGGATTTCATCTGCCATCTTTTCAGATTCCGCAAGTTGCTGCTGCTCGTACTGTTCCTGAGCAGACAGTTTGCCATCTGTCTGCTCATCGGTATTCTCTGCTTTGGAATTTGCCATCTCATTGTAGTAAGAATCCAGAAATTCCAGCTGGCGGACACCGGCAGAAATCATCTCTCCCTCTCCAATGCTTGTGCCGCCGGTCGGAAGGATGCTGATGGCGTTCTGCAGTGATGCAACAACCGCCTCTAACTTGTCAGTATCTACTGTCGACATGGAAAACAATAGTACGAAGAAGCAGAGCAAAAGATTCATCAGATCCGAGAAAGTATTCATCCATGCCGGCGCTCCTTTTGGCGGATCTTCCTGTTTCTTTTTTGCCACTACTCTTCACCTCCTCCGCCGTTTTCAAGAACACCCTCTCTTACAGTCGGTGAAAGGAATGACTTTAATTTTTCCTCAATAACGCGTGGATTTTCTCCTGCCTGAATGGACAGCAAACCTTCAATGGTGATCTGACGGTTTACCACTTCCATATCATTGTTTACGGAAAGTTTTCCGGCAATCGGGGCACATAACCAGTTTGCAATCAGGGAACCGTACAGTGTCGTAACCAGTGCTACAGACATCTGTGGTCCGATCGCAGACGGATCGGAAAGTTTATTTAACATGGCGATCAGTCCGAGCAGGGTACCAATCATACCCCAGGCAGGACCCATCTCGCCCCATTTTTCCCAAAACTTAATCACATCCTTGTGACGGGTTTCCAGACACACCATATCCGTTTCCAGAATCCCACGAACCAGCTCCGGATCGGTGCCATCTACTACAAGCATGATTCCTTTTTTCAGGAATTCGTCTTCAATTCCGTTTGCAGCTTCTTCAAGTGCAAGCAAACCTTCTTTTCTTCCGACATTTGACATGTCAATAATTGTCCGGATGGTCTGTGACGGATCATATGTTTTATCCTTGAACGGGAGTGAAATTGACTTGAATCCGTTGATTCCATCTGCAAGCTTGAAACACCCAATCGTACTACAGATAGATCCACCAAACGTAATGACAACAGATGCCGGATCAATGTACATCTGCATCGCAGTGATGTCAAAACTGTTACTACTGAGGACGCCAAAGATAACCATGGCAATTCCGCCGATAATTGAAAGCAGTGATGCTATATCCATGAACTACACCTTCCATTTTCTAAAATTAGGAATTCCGATGGATCTTCCGACAAAATCCATCAAAATACCCTTTTATATGATTTTACTAAACTTTCTCTCTCTTGTCTACTTCCTTTTTGTTAAAAAGGGTGTAAAATCACAAAAAAATGTTGAGAAACAGTCAAAAAACCATTTCCCAACTATTTTTTCAAACTATCTCTTTAAGTTGATTAATTCTTCCAGTAATGTATCGGAAACTGTGATAACACGCGAATTTGCCTGAAATCCACGCTGCGTAATGATCATATCGGTAAACTGTCCGGAAAGGTCAACGTTTGACATTTCCAGCTGTCCGGAATTGATCTTGCTTCCATCCGCATCCACAGCTACACCCACACCGTCAAACTCGCCAGAGTTTAAGGTTGTCTGATAGCAGTTATCACCAATTTTTTCAAGACCGGAAGCATTGGCAAACTGTGCCACTGCGATCTGTCCGAGAAGTTCGGTGTTACCATTGTCATAGCTTGCATAAATCTTACCGCTCTGGTCTACAGCAAGTCCGATCATTGCACCATTCTTCTTACCGGTTTCTTTTCCGACAGAAGTTCCTTTTTCTACTTTCAGTGTTGACTTTCCGCCATGGCCTACATTGGTGGAAGTGGAAAAATCTACATTGATGTCCTTAAAATTGGATTTTTGTGTCGTTCCGTCTGCATTATTTGTTGTATACTGTGTTCCCAGGGCAGAAAGTTTTAAGGATTTCGCCGTTACAGCCTTCGTACCAGCTGTTGTATTCGAACCATCGCCAATACTTACAAATGTACCCTTATTGGAATCATATTTCATATAATAGCCCTTCGGTCCATTCGTATCATCCTGTTTCCCGTCATCTCCCCAGATCGAATCAAGCATCTTACGCTTACCAGCTTCGTCTTTTATTGCATTTCCATTTTCGTCTTTTGTGACAATAGAATTTCCCTTCGAATCAATAATATCCGTTAAACTGATAAAATAATTATTTCCAGTGCCTAATCCCTGAGTTGTCTTCGGTGTTGACACCGCAAACTTAGCCGTATAAGAGTATCCCAGATCATCATAAAATCCAAGAGTCATAACATAGCCGTCTTTTCCGGTGACATCGGTATCTTCCTTATCCAGAATTCCATGCACATAAGCCTCTGTCGTTGCCTCCGGAGCGGATGTCGTGTTGGACGGTGACATCACCTGCAGGGGAGAAACCGTATCTTTGTGGATCTCACCTGTCGTTTTGTCTACCTGCCATCCCTGTACCGTATATCCGGTAGAACTCATACACAGATAGCCGTTTCCATCTACATAGAACGAACCTGCACGGGTAAACATGGTATTTGTTCCATCGCTGACAATAAAGAAGTTTGTGGTCTGGCTGTCGCTGAGTTTTAAATCAAACGGGTTTCCGGTTGTCTCGGAAGAACCTGCCCCGGTAATATTGATCATGGTAGATGCCGTGCTTACACCAAGACCAACCTGCTTAGCATTGACACCACCCGTACCGGTTGACGCATCCCCACCGGATGCGGTGGACATTGTCTGGTACATCAGTTCACTGAATCTTACGCTGGAAGCTTTGAACGCTTCGGTATTTACATTGGCAATATTGTTACCAATTACATCCATTCTCGTCTGGTGTGTCTTAAGACCTGACACAGCAGAGAATAATGATCTCATCATAGTACATTGACCTCCTTAGATGGCAATATGGTTTTGAAATCCTTCTGTCAGTCGGGATTCCTGTAACTTCCATAAGGTCCGGTTACATAATAACTGCGCCATCTATATTTGTAAAAATATTTGATTGTGTTTCCGTCTGATCCATTGCAGTAACAACGGTTTTACTTGGCACATTAACAATAAAAGCAAGTGAATCCACCAAAACCAGAGAATCCTTAATTCCCTTGGCATGTGCCTGTTCCACTCCGTCTTCGAGTCTGGCATTCTGTTCCTCGGATAAGCTGATATTTCTGCTTTCCAGCCGCTGCGAGGCATGCTTTGAAAACTTTAACTGTTGCTGTTGCCGTAAGACATCTTCGAATGAAACATCCGACGTCTTTGACGGACTGGTTACGTTTTTCTGTTTTAAATACTGGCCGGTTACCTGTTCGATCGACGAAAACTGTTTGCTGATCGGGTTCATCTTTTTTCTCCCCTTTCCTATGCACCTGTTGTCTCGTCACTCTTCTGATCGGAACCATTCTCTGTCTTCGAGTCATCCGTTTTTGTGTCATCGGTCTTGGTATCCGTATCAGTCTTGGTATCATCGGTTTTCGTATCCGTATCTGTTTTGGTATCATCCGTCTTTGTATCGTCTGAGGTATCTCCACCCAGATCTTTGATCTTCTGCTCATACTTCTTCAGTTTTGCAAGATCAGACTCACTTACAAAGCTCTTCTGATAATCCGTCATGCCATCGTATACCTTACGGATCTGTTCTATCGCACCGGAATACTTGGTCGTAATATTTTCAATATCCGGAAGCTGTGCCAGCATGTTTGAAATGGTCTTGGCATAACCAATCGCTTCATAGTAATCACTGTCGGCCACCGTATCAAGCGTATCGATGGAATACAGCTTATTGTTGACACTGAGCATCTGTGATCCGTCTTCCTGATACATGACATAATCTACTTTACCGTCCACATAAGAAGTTTTTCCGGTTGTTTCATCCGAAACCTTTAAGATTACATACTTTCCAACCAGATTGTTTGCCATCTCATTTTTCTGTGTATCCTGCATGCCAAGCATTGCCTCTAACTGTGAGAACGTTGCAAGCTGTGCCACATATTCGGTATTGCTGGTAGGTTCAAGTGGATCCTGGTACTGCATTTCCGCACAAAGTAATGTAAGGAACTGGTCGTATCCCATGGTTCCGTTGTTGGACTCATCGCTTTTTTTCGATTTTGTTGTTTTTACTTTTCCGTTTTCCACACTCGCCCAATTCAGTGCGGAAGTTGTCGTATCTGCCATTTTTTCTCCTTTCTATGCGGTTACATCCATGGAGTTTCCATTCTCCCGCATCATTTGTGCCGCAAGAGTTTCTTCTTCTGTCATCAATCCTGACAATCCATCCAGTGAGGAAAGATTTAAATTTCTTCTTCTGCCTCCGGACTGCTCCTGCTGCCGTTCTCCCTGCTGCTTTTCATTCTCCTGGTTCTGTTCCAGATTCTTTTCGAATTCATGGGAAGCAACGGTTACTTCTATGGCGTCAACTTTGACACCTGCCTGATTTAAATTCTGCCGCAGATCTGCCACCTGCGTTTCAAGGGCTGCGCGGACTGCTTCATTAGAAGCTGCCAGCTGTGCATGGATCATGCCTTCTTTCGAAGAAATATTTACATACACTTTCCCGAGATTTTCCGGATTCAGCTGCATCTCCATCGATGAAGTTCCTTGCGAAACATTCACACGGATCTGCTCTGCCACCTGTTCCAGCAAATCCATGGTATCCACAGAAATATACGATGTCTCGGATGTTACATCCGCCGCATGCGCCATCGTCTGTACCCCGGCGGTATCCTGCATCTGCATGGCAGTCTGTGTCTTTGCCACATCAGAGCTGGTCTGGTCTGCCGTCATTTTTTCCGGCTGCGCCGACTTCACCTGATCCCCTGTCTGCGAATCTGCATCTCCGGCATCCGTCTGCTGTTCCATCGTCTGTTGTTCTGCTGTCTGCTTTGTCTCCTTTGTCTGTGGCTGCTGTGTGCGTACTTCATCCGATTTTGGTTCTTTCTGAAATACATCCGCCTGTTTATCCATCGGCTGTACCTCATCAGTCTGTGCAAGCTCCGGCATCACATCTGCCGAAACAGTATCTGCTGTTGTCTGCTGTCCTGCCACATCGGTCAATACCTGCATTTCTTCATCGGTCAGAGTTTCCGGTGTCTGCAGAATATCCATCTGCGCAATCAGTTCCTCCATCTGTGCCGGCTGAAGATTTAGTTCATTTGCAAGCTGCCCTCCCAGCTGGTCCATTTGCTGCATCAGCCCCTGAAACTGGTCATTCATCAGTAAATCCATTGGAGAAGTTTCTCCTGTCAGCTGCATTGCAAGCTGTGCAAGATTTTCCGGATTCAGGAGATCAAAAGCTGTAAGTCCCAGCGACTCCATCATATCTTTTACAGAATCTTCCGAAACACCCAATTGTTCGGCCACCGTCCTGACAACATCGCCCTGGAACTGATCCAGAGTATCTGTCGAATTGCCAATCACGTCTGTGACAACATCTCCGGCTACCTGACGGATGGTATTATCCTGATACTGATACCGGTCGTAATTATCTGCCGCATTTGTCTGCTGTAATACATTGTTGTTTATTTTTGTATTCACGGACGGCATATTAAAATTTGTAGAGTAGTTACTGCCCATCAGTGAAGCAAACACGCCTGCCGCATCCGGATTTTCAGCTTTTGATCTGCCTTTTGCAGCATTTGCATTTAATACCTGACCCTGCTTTACAGAATTCAAATTAAATACATTTGCACTTGTCAAACACGTTCCTCCTTTCTGTTATTTACAGATTTCCTACTTTTTCTTGGTAGGTTCCATGATCTCTGTCAGCTTCGCCGCAGTCGTTGCATCCATCTTGCCAAGAATATCCGCCCTCTGCTGTGTTCCCATATTCATGAGAATGTCAGCCACAAGCCCCAGATTGTCCGTCATCGTATCAAAGATGCTGGCCGCCTCCTGAGGCTTCATGTTGGAATATGTCTTTGCGTAATCTTCAACCTGACTATCGTAGGTAATCTGTTCAACCACTTGTTTGTATAAGACTTCGGCATTTTCTGGATCAATGCTCTCATAATATGTCTTATACTGCTGTATATCGGGTGCCTGATCGGAAAAAACAACCTCCTCGTAGTATTTTTCCTTCTCCTTTTCAAAGGCAGCCTCATCCTCTTTGTATTTTGAAAGATCCTTGATCTGTGCCTTCAGATCCTTGATCTTTTTTTTGTCATTTTTATTTGTACTGCTGGCTTCATCGAGTTCTTTTTCCAGTTCTTTAATCTGGCTGATGGCCTCGCTTAAAGACCCATACTGATGCTCTGTGCCCTCGGTCTGCTCCACCGTTTCTTCCGGCTGTGGGAGGATTTTATTAACATAAGGGACATCTTTCAAAAGCGGATATAACACCGTTGATCCAAATCCTCCGACATCGGTTTTAATCAAAATTCCTATAATTCCCATCCATATCGCAATGATTAAAATGGTTGTCAGGACAAGAATCAGCCTGCCGCCTCCCTTTTCATCCTCATCTTCTTCCGGTTCCGGTGCGTTTCCTTTGGCATTCTTTTTTTCTTTTTTTTCTTTCTTTTCCCGTTTTTTCTTTTCTCTTCGATTTTTTGTGCTGTTTTCCTTTACCGCGTCTTCCTCGTCGACAAGGTTTCTTTCGTCTGCCATATCATTCTCCCTGTTCACCCTTGTTATAGGTATAACTTACAAGTTCATCGATTTCTTTCGTTTCTGCTTCTGCAAGTTCCTGCTTAAATTCTTCAAATGCCTTTTCCCTCAATTTTTCCTGAACCTTTCGTTCCTGCATCACGGTTTTTAAGCGGTTTCTGGCATCTTCCAGTTCTTTTTCCGCCTTGTGGACTTCTACCATCTGCCGTCTGACAATCGTTTTCATGGCATTTACATCTGCCCGCGCATGTTCGACTTCCTGCAGATTTAAATTTCCCTGCATCAGTTTCTTCCAGTGCTGCTCATATCCGACTCTGCGCACCATATATTCCTGCAGAATCTTCTGCTGCTCCAGATATTTCTGGTTTGCCAGGCTGTATGTCATTTTCGCCTGTGTCTCCAGTTTCTGTTTAATGTTCAGTATGTTCTGCATACGATAAACAAATTTTGCCATTTAAAACCTCTGTCCATTGATCAGTCGTCAAACACCTTTTTTAAGAGTTCCACTTCTTCATCAAAAGCAAACTTTTCTTCCGTATCCTGACACAGAAATTCATTTACTTCTTTATTCTTTCGGATTGCATAATCGATATCCGGATTCGATCCGTTTTTGTAGGCTCCGATATTAATCAGATCCTCTGCTTCACTGTATGTGGCAAGCACCTGTTTTAATTTTCCGGCAAGTGCCTTATGTTCCTTTGTTACGATGGAATTCATAACACGGGAAATACTCTGTAAAATATCAATTGCCGGATAATGGTTTTTATGTCCCAGCTTACGGTCGAGAACAATATGTCCATCCAGAATGCCCCGCGCCGTATCCGTGATTGGCTCATTAAAATCATCTCCATCTACCAGAACCGTATATAGTCCGGTGATCGATCCTTTTTCATTTGTACCGGCACGTTCCAGAAGTTTTGGCATCTGTGCGTACACACTCGGCGGATATCCTCTGGTAACCGGTGGTTCCCCGGATGCAAGTCCGATTTCTCTTTGTGCCTGGGAAAATCGTGTCATGGAATCCATCATAAGCAGTACATCTTTTCCCTGATCACGGAAATATTCCGCCACAGCCGTTGCTGTCTTTGCACACTTATTACGGATCAGTGCCGGTTTATCTGACGTTGCGACCACGACAACGGACCGTGCCATTCCCTCCGGACCAAGGTCACGTTCAATAAATTCCCGGACCTCCCTGCCGCGCTCGCCGATCAGTGCGATTACATTGATGTCTGCCTTCGTATTTCTTGCAAACATGCCAAGCAGGGTACTTTTCCCGACACCGGAACCGGCAAACACACCGATACGCTGTCCTTTTCCAACCGTAATCAGTCCGTCCACCGCTTTTACACCAAGCGGCAGTACCTCGCTGATAATCCGGCGATCCATCGGATCCGGTGGCGTATTTTCCAGCGGATAATACGAACCGTGAATTTCTTCCGTTCCATCCGTCATGCGTCCGATTCCATCCAGCGTATGCCCAAGCAGTTCTTCTCCAACCAAAACCGACAGGGGATGTCCGGTATTTTCCACAATGCATCCGGTTCCAACCCCTTCCACGCTGTCAACCGGCATCAGGATCAGTCTGGAATCCTGAAAACCGACCACTTCCGCGATAACATATTCCTCTTCCTTCTCGTTCGGGTAAATTTTACACAAATCTCCCATACGTGCCTTTGGTCCGACAGATTCAATGGTAAGACCTACTACCTTGACTACTTTTCCATAACTCTTATAATACTGGCGGTCCATCAGCTGTAAATACTTTTCCGCTTCTTTAACCAAATTCGTCTCCCGTTTATACCAGTGAACGTATATCCTTCAGCAGTGCAGACAACTGTGTGTCTACCCCACAGTCAACCACTCCATACGGTGTTTCTATTTTGCACTGTCCATCCGATAATTTATTATCCTTTACAAATTCAATGGCAACATCTTTTCCTACAATATCCTGCATCTGTGCAAGATGTTCTTTGAGGATTTCCTCATCGCTCCGGTTCGTGTGAATCCGTATTTTATCTCCCGGGTCAATGTCAAGTAATGCTCCATTTACCAGCTGAAGTAAAAGTTCACGTTTCTCTTCAAACTGAATCTTAAACACTTTATCAAATACCTGAATCACAGCGTCCACAATGTCTTTTTCCATCACCGACATTTTTTCATGATACTGTTCTTCCAGTTGTTTTTTCTGTGCATGAAGAGACTCCATCGCCTTCTCATGTTCCCTGTTTAATTCTTCTTCCCGGCATCTGGCACCCTCTTCGTATCCGAGTTTCTTTTGTTCTTCGTACAGGGTACGGGCTTTTTCTTCCGCTTCCCCACGGATACGTTCTGCATCTTCTTTTGCCGTGGAAGTAATCTCATCTGCCTCCACAGCTGCCTTTTCAAGTGCTTCCCTGCGCAGGGCTTCCACATCAATCTGCACGGTTTTTGCCTGAATCCCCTGTGAGAAACCAGCCGGTGCATTCTCCTGTCCGTCCTCTGCTGATACATCTACCTGTTCCGGAGCCTGTTCCTGTTGCAGTTCTTTTAATTTCTGGCGTACCCCGTCATTGGAATTGATAATTCTTGTACCAGTTCCCGAACTGACGACATAACATTGTTTCAGTAAATTAGACAACGATATCGTCACCTCCGCCACGTGAAATTACAATCTCTCCGGCATCTTCGAGCTTACGGATCACAGCAACAATCTTCTGCTGTGCCTCCTCAACATCCTTCATACGAACAGGACCCATAAAGTCCATATCCTCCTTGATCATTGCCGCCAGACGTTTTGACAGGTTCTTGTAGATCACATTCTGTACTTCTTCCGTTGTATTCTTAAGCGCAAGCTCCAGATCTGCATTTTCCACATCACGCAGCACACGCTGAATTGCACGGTCGTCGAGCAGAAGAATATCCTCGAACACGAACATCTTTTTGCGGATCTCGTCTGCAAGTTCCGGCTCTTCGATTTCCAGGGATTCCATAATATGTTTCTCTGTTCCACGGTCGACACTGTTCAAAATGCCAACAATTGCATCAATACCACCGACGATGGTGTAATCCTGATTTACAAGAGATGCAAGTTTCCGCTCCAGTACGCGTTCTACCTCCTTGATCACATCCGGAGAAGTACGATCCATAGTTGCAATACGTTTTGCAACATCAGCCTGTTTTTCCGGTGGCAGAGCTCCCAGTACCTGGGACGCCTGTGCCGGAGCCAGATACGAAAGGATCATCGCAATCGTCTGCGGATGTTCATCCTGTATAAAGTTCAGCAGCTGTGCCGGATCTGTCTTTCGGATAAATTCGAACGGACGAACCTGAAGAGATGCTGTAAGTTTTGCAATAACTCCCTGTGCCTTGTCGTTTCCGAGTGCTTTTTCCAGAAGTTCTTTTGCGTATCCGATACCGCCTTCCGCAATATACTGCTGTGCGAGGCATACCTGATAAAACTCTTCCAGCACTTCCTCCTTGGTCTGTGGCGATACGCTTCTTGTATTCGCTATTTCCAGCGTTAATTCTTCAATCTCATCTTCCTTTAAATGTTTGAAAATGGTTGCCGCCTTTTCCGGTCCCAGCGTAATCAAAAGAATCGCTGCTTTCTGTACTCCAGTATATGAGTCGTTGTTCATAAATTACTCCCAATCATCATTTAACCAGTTGCGAAGCAGAAGTGCTGCCGCATCCGGATTTTCATCCACAAATTTTTCAATAAGTTTCCGGGTTTCTGATTTTTCCGAATACCCGATATCTTCCAGATTTTCATCGTCGTTATCTGAAGTAGCCGCCAGCAGGGCATCGACAGACAGTTCCGGCTCCGGCTCTTCCACTTTCTGTTTTCTGGTACTGCGGAATACAACATACCCCAGCAACGCAAAAATCAGCACCGCAAGCAGAATCTGTAAAATGTCGGTGAGTCCGAATCCCTTCTTCTGGGATTCCACAAACTGCGGTCTTTCATAACAGACCAGTTTGATTGCACTAGACTGAATTCCGGTAGCTTTTGCGATAAGGTCAATTTCATCCTGCGTTGCATCCACCTGTACCGGATCACTGTGTGCGCTCTTAAACTTTTCAAACGTTGTCCCTTTCAGCTGCCCGGAATCTTTCAATTCGTCCTCATCATAAACAACCCAGCGTGTGGCAGTCACGGCAATGGAACTGTTATCATAGTTGATCGCTCCACCGTTTGAAATAGTTTTTATAATTTCCTCATTCGGCGAATATTTTTTATCCACATCCGACACGGAAGATTCTGTAATCTCGCCATCCTGTGTCACATAGGTTGGCGTATCATCATTGGAATCCGTTCCCGGAGTTGCAGCCTGTCCACCTTTTGCCTCTGAATTATACTCAGAGCTTTCTGTCAGTTCTCCCTGATCCTGTCCATCATTGTGTGAATAATTGTGAACCGCCTTTTCCACCTTGGACATATCAATATCAAGGTTCGGTGCAACCTGCACGTCCGAATACATACCGGACTTGACCATTACATCCTTGATACCATTGACCACGGAATTCTTAATGCGGTCTTTGATGTCCAGACTGTCGGAAACAACCGTGGCATCATCATCCTGGTCTGCTCCCGAAAACAAGATTTTGGATGTCTTCTGATCCAGAATGGTAATTTTGTCTGTCGAATCATTTCCAAGGGCGGTTGCCACAAGGCGTGCCACCGAATACGCCTGATCCGAATCCATAGAACCATTCAGGGCAAGCGAAACGCTGGCAGAACTTTCCTGCATCCGCGAAATCAGTGTACCGTCATCGTCCGGAATATCCAGTGTAACTTTTGCGGAATCAATCAGGTCATTCGCAGCAAGCACATTCTCCAGTTTATCTTCCATATAGCTTTTGGCAAGTTTCTGTTTATCTGCCTCCGTGGTAGAAAAACTTCCGTCGATATAATCCTTAATGTTCGGATCTGACAGGTCAAATCCCGTTGTATCAATATTATTGGATCCCAAAAGCCAGTTTGCCTTGTTCTCATCTTTTTTGTTTACTTCAAAATGTGTGGTATCCGTTACCTTATAATCAATATCACCTTCGCCGTCTAACAGATCTTTTACCTGACTGGCTTCTTTTGCGTTCTGGCAGTCAATCAGTGTTGTATAACTCGGTCTTGATACAACAACTCCCAGTATCACCAGCGCAAGGATCACCACTGCGGTAAGGCTGATCAGCAGCATTCTTTGTTTATTGGAAAATTTTTTCCACCACTCAACCACACGGTCAAGGATTTTCTGTAACTGTTCTGGCATGTTTTCGTTCCTCACTTACTAGATTGACATCTGCATAATCTCTTTGTATCCGTCAATCAGTTTATCCCGCACTGCAACCGTATACTGCAATGCTACATTTGCTTTCGTCTCTGCAATCAGCAGATCATGTGGATTTTCGGCTTCCCCAAGTGCGAACCGTACTTCTTCCGACTCCGCAGTATTTTGCAGGTCATTGGTTTCATCTACTGATTTCATCGCTGTTGAAAGCACCGCGCTGAAACTGTCATCGTCTCCCGGAACAAGTGCCTCTTTTTTTGCGAATGTATTCAGATAGTCAGAAGAAACTCCAGACAATTGTGTGATATCCATGCTTTTGTCCTCTCTCGTATAACTTACTTTTTATTATTGTTTTCCTATGGAAAGTCCCGTGGTTGCCATACTCTTTGTGGCATCAAACGCAGTCGCATTTGCCTCATATGCACGGGTAGAATCGATCAGATTGGTCATTTCCGTGACCGTGTTTACATTTGGATAGGATACATATCCGTCCGCATCCGCATCCGGATTGGAAGGATCATATTCTTTCACGAAATCTGTTTCCGTATCTTCCTTTACGGAAGTTACTTTTACACCGTTTCCGATTGCCGGATTCTGCGATGCAGTTGCATAATATTGGGAAAACGGGGTAACTTTCCGTTCTGCAAAATTTACAATTTTGCGTCGGTACGGACCGCCGCTCTCTGTTGATGTTGTATTTACATTTGCAATGTTCTCCGCAATGATATCGGTACGGAACCGTTCTGCGGTCATGCCTGACGCGCTGATATTAAACGCCTGAAATAAAGCCATTTATCTTTCCCCCTTACTTAATCACGGAACGCATACGGTCAAACTGTCCGTTAATTCCGGCTGTGATTCCCTGATAGCGGATCTGTTCGGATGCCAGCTCCACTTCTTCTGTATCAATATCTACATTACTTCCATCCAGCCGATAGGAGTAATTGGAACTGTCCACATAAACCGATGGATTCAGTCTGGAAAGATCCACGTCTTTCATTTTCGAATCCAGGGACTCATGCTTGCAGCGGCCCAGTTCTGTTTTTAATGTATTTTCAAAATTTAAGTCTTTTCTCTTATATCCCGGAGTGTTTACATTTGCAATATTGTTAGTCAGAATGTTCTCCCTGCTCCAGCTCGCATCGGCAGCTTTATCCAGAACATTCACATAATTGAAAGCATCTGTACTCAGCAATTTTGTGCCTCCTTATCTAGTATTCCCTATTATCGTATCATACTAATTATAGTATAAATCAAGCAAAATACAAGTAGTTTTTTACATAAAATGACAAAAAAGGACTTATATTTACATACAAGTCCTTTTGCTGTCCGCTCGGTTCCATCCTTTATTTTGCATTTTTTCTTTTCAGTTCTGCAAGTTCATCGAAAACCACGTCATTGACAACCTTTATGTAAGTTCCTTTCATGCCGGAAGAACGCGATTCGATCACGCCCGCACTCTCAAACTTACGAAGTGCATTTACAATCACGGAACGGGTAATTCCCACGCGATCCGCAATTCTGCTTGCAACAAGAATTCCCTCATTGCCATCCAGTTCATCAAAGATGTGGGTGATTGCCTCAAGTTCCGAGAAAGAAAGTGTGCTGATCGCAGATTTTACGATTGCAACCTTTCTCGCTTCCTCTGCGCTCTCTTCGTTTACAGAACGCATCATTTCCAGCCCTACCACCGTTGTTCCGTATTCGGTCAGGATAATGTCATCAATGTCATATTCCGTTTCGCACCGGTATTCAAATAAGGTTCCCAGCCGCTCCCCGGCAATATCAATCGGGGTAATGATGGCCCGGTACTTTTTGGATTCATCTCCGAATCCGAGCGTTTCCAGATTTACGTTCTCTTTTGTGGAAAGTATTCCCAGAAGACGCTCATTGAGTTCTGCATCAATATATCCGCCGACTTCATCCACGATCAGTTCCTGCAGTTCCTCAACCCCTTTGCATACACTGGAACCTAAAACCTTTCCCTTCTTGCTTATTACAAGGATGTTGGAATCAAGAATTCCCGTCAGGACTTCACAGATATCGTTAAATACCACCTTGGACGAATTATTGTTATGAAGCAGTTTATTTATTTTTCTTGTCTTGTCTAGAAGTTGAACACTCATGTTTTTCCTCCTGTCTTTATCACAGATATCATGAGTGTAGCACTATTTATCAGACAATTCAATATTTTTTAAAAAATTTACGACTATTCTGTTTCTTTTTCTTTTGCTTCCGTGTAACCGCAATGTTCATCCGCACATGCAAGCTTGTTTCCTTTTTCTACCATATAGCCTCCACAGCGCGGACATTTCTTTTCCACCGGACGCCCCCAGCTCATGAAATCACATTCCGGATAATCAATGCATCCATAGTATCTTCTGCCCTTACGTGTCATTTTGATGACCACGTCTTTTCCACATTTCGGACATGCGACACCAATCTTTTCATAATATGGCTTGGTATTCCGGCACTCCGGGAATCCCGGACATGCCAGGAACTTTCCATGCGGTCCATACTTGATTACCATATTGCGCCCGCATACTTCACAGATTTCATCCGTTACTTCATCTTCAATGGTAATCTTTTCGAGATCTTTTTCCGCGGCCTCCACAGCCTCTTCCAGATCCGGATAAAAATTCGCAACAACCGTTTTCCAGTTTAAATGTCCTTCCGCAACACTGTCTAAAAGAGATTCCATATTTGCAGTAAAATGTTCATCTACAATGGTCGGGAAAGACTCCTTCATAATGGAATTGACAACGGAACCGATCTCTGTCACATAAAGGTTCTTATTTTCCTTTGTGATATAACGTCTGGCAATGATCGTTGTGATGGTCGGGGAATAGGTGCTTGGGCGTCCGATTCCGAGTTCTTCGAGTGTTTTTACCAGCGAAGCTTCCGTATAATGTGCCGGTGGCTGTGTAAAATGCTGCTTCGGATCGAATTCTTCCAGTTTCAGTTTTGTATCTTTATCAATTGATTTTAAAAGTACCTGTTTTTCCTGCTTTTCATCATCTGCTTCCGTATAGGCCAGCATAAATCCGTCAAAAGCTACTTTGGAAGTAGAAACGCGGAATGTATAATCTCCCGCTGCAATGTTAACGGTTGTTGTCTCATACTTTGCGTTTGCCATACGGCTTGCGGCAAAGCGTTTCCAGATCAGCTGGTATAAACGGAACTGATCCCGGCTTAACGACTCTTTAATCTCGGACGGAATACGGTTAATATCGGTCGGACGGATCGCTTCGTGCGCATCCTGAATCTTTGCATTGCTCTTCTTGCTTCCTTCTCCGTCAGACAGATATTCCTCTCCGTAGCTTTCGGAAATAAAGGCACGCGCTGCTTCATCCGCCTCTTCCGAAATACGAACGGAATCCGTACGCAGATAGGTGATGATACCGACCGTTCCCTGTCCTTTGATATCCACGCCTTCATACAGCTGCTGTGCAATCCGCATCGTCTTCGAGATCGGGAAATTCAGCGCTTTGGAAGCTTCCTGCTGCAAAGTACTGGTTGTAAACGGAAGCGGCGCTTTTTTTGTGCGCTCTCCCTTTTTCATATCGCAGACTTTAAATTCTTTGCCTTTTAATTCCGCAAGCACCTGATTCATCTGTTCCTCGGAAGAAATCTCAAACTTTTCGCCGCCTTTGTCCAGCAGCTTTGCTGTAATCGGTTTTTTCTCACCTTCCGGCAGGAGGCTTGCCTCTAAAGACCAGTACTCCTCCGGAATAAATGCATCAATTTCTTCCTCACGGTCACACACAATCCGTAAAGCAACGGATTGTACACGACCGGCACTCAGCCCTCTTTTTACTTTTGCCCATAACAACGGGCTGATCCGGTAACCAACCATACGGTCCAGCATACGTCTCGCCTGCTGTGCATCAACCAGATCCATATCAATCTCACGCGGTGTCTTTAAGGATGCTTTTACCGCTGTTTTTGTAATTTCGTTAAAACTGATTCTGCTGACATCTTTGTCGTCCAGTTTCAACGCCTTGGTTAAATGCCAGGAAATTGCCTCTCCTTCACGGTCCGGGTCAGTTGCGAGATAAATTTTATCCGCTTTCTTTACTTCTTTTCTTAACTTTGCAAGAATCTCTCCCTTTCCACGAATCGTAATATATTTCGGTTCAAAATCATTTTCCGGAGAAAATCCGAGCTGACTCTTCGGAAGATCTCTCACATGCCCGTTACTTGCCATGACCTCATAATTTTTTCCCAGAAATTTTTTAATCGTCTTCACCTTTGCCGGTGACTCCACGATTACCAGATACTTTGCCATTTGGTGCTCCTTATATCATCTAAATTGTTTTTATATAATAATTCGGAATGGTCTCCTGAATGAACCCTTTCTGTTCCAGCCTCTCTAAAACCGGCAGAATTTCTACCAGACCATAGGGACTTTTTTCGATCAGGGTTCCAAGACCCACCGGATAAAAATCTAATAAAGCATACACCAACGATTCGTCTTTTTCAAGAAGATTTTTTCTAAAGTCTATTTGTGTCGTTATATTTGGGGGCTGTAATTGCAGTTCCTGCAGGAAATCTTCCACACTTACAAAAATGCCGGCGCCCTGCTGGATCAGATGGTTGGTTCCTTCACTCAGGGCATCCGTAACTCTCCCGGGAAGGGCATACACTTCCTTTCCCTGTTCCATGGCATAGTCCGCAGTAATCAGCGATCCGCTCTTTTTTCTTGCCTCCATCACAATCACGTAATCTGCAAGTCCGGCTATGATACGGTTTCTTTGCGGAAAATATCCCGGCAGCGGCGGTGTGCCCGGCGGATATTCCGACAAAATACCTCCCCGATCCTGCATTTTTTCATATAAATACCGGTTTCTTTTCGGATAACACACATCCACGCCACAGCCCAGTACCGCATAGGTATCCCCGTTTTCTTCCAGTGCTCCGCTATGCGCATCAGCATCAATCCCCATCGCCATGCCACTGATGATATCCATCCGGTTCTGTGCAAGTGCCCTCGCCAGTTTCCCCGTAATCTGGCTTCCATAGGCACTTCTTGTCCGCGCCCCGACAATTGCCACACTCTTTCGTGTTTCTTCTGGCAGCCTGCCAATATAATACAGCGCATAAGGTGTTGCAGAAATCCGGCGGAGCTTTTGCGGGTACCGCGCATCTTCCACGCAGACAAAACCGATTCCTTCCTCCTGCAGTTTTCCCCAGCGCTCCTGTACATCCCATTGCCTCCTGGATTGTGTAATCTTTCCCACATCCTTTTCATCCAGAACCCGGATTTTTTTCATCCGGGTCTCCTGCAATGCATACAGTTCTTCCGCACCGATCCCTTCTGTCATAAGGCCCGTCAGTTTATGCACGGTCAGTCCGCTATTTGCAAGCCAGTACGCATACATACTCATTCTTCCATACCTCCCCAGAATTTATCACCGATACTCCGGTAACACACAGCTTCTGTCAGATCACAGACACGGATGTTTTCCGCCTTTTGTGTATCGGCAATTGTTCGTGCCACCCGGAGAATTTTATGGTAGGTGCGCGCAGTAAGTGACAGTTTATGAAACATTTTTTCCATATACCGCTGTTCCTTTTCCCCCAGCCGGCAGAACTGGTTTAATTTTGCGGCCGGAATTCCACTGTTGTGAGAAAAAATTTCATCTTTAAACCGGAAAATCTGGCGTTCCTGACACTCACACACCCGGTCCCGGATGGTCTTTGAACTCTCATTATTGCCGTTTCCCGTCAGTTCTTCATAAGTAACCATCGGCGCTTCCACACAAAGATCCATGCGGTCAATCAGTGGCTGGGAAATCCGATCAAAATACCGCTGCAGGGATGCCTGTGTGCATCTGCACCGATTCCGGTCCGGATAATATCCGCAATTGCATGGATTCATGGATGCCAGAAGTAAAAAATCCGATGGATAGGTCACACTGCCGACCGCGCGCGTCAAATGAATCTGATGTTCCTCCAACGGCTGACGCAGCACTTCCATCGTTGATTTGGAAAATTCCGGGAGTTCATCCAAAAAAAGCACACCATGATGTGCCAGTGAAATCTCTCCCGGCCGGATACTTCGTCCACCGCCGGCAAGCCCTGCCATGCTGACCGTATGATGCGGACTGCGAAACGGCCGTTCCTGCAACAGTGTCCGGGAGTCTGCCAGCAGACCGCAGACACTGTATATTTTTGAAACCTCCAGCTGCTCTTTTTTTGTAAGTGGCGGCAGGATTGTAGCCATCCGCTCGGAGATCATGGTTTTTCCGGCTCCCGGCGGCCCGACCATAAGCATATTGTGCATTCCGGACGCTGCGATTTCCGCTGCCCGTTTCAAAAACTGCTGCCCGTTTACTTCGGAAAAATCCGGCACCCCATGGGATCTGTTCTGCCGCCGGCCTGCATATGCCGGCTCTTTATAACCGCCATCCTGCAGATAGCCGATCACCGATTCCAATGCAGGAAATCCGCAGACATCCGCCCCCTGCACCAGACGGCTTTCCATAAGATTATCCGCCGGAACAACAAATTTATGAATCCCTTCCTTTACTCCATCCGAAACCATCGGCAGAATTCCCCGGACCGGCAATAACTGTCCACTTAAATTCAACTCCCCAGAAAAAATCGTGTCCGCGCACTTCTCCGGTTTTACCAGCCCCATGGCAACCAGCAGTGCAACCGCAATCGGCAGGTCAAATCCGGTTCCGGTTTTCCTTATATTTGCCGGAGAAAGATTTACGGTAATCCGCTTTGCAGGCAGAAGAATTCCGCAATTGTGAAGCGCCGTACGCACCCGTTCCTTCGCCTCCCGCACCTCCGGGGAAAGATATCCTACCATATCAAACACCGGCATTCCCATGCTGATATCCACCTCTACCTGTACCGGCATTGCGCAGATTCCATCCAGCATGGATGTCCTGATTTGGCTATACATATTCACCTCATTCCAACAAATGGGAATTTTGCACAGACACATGCATGAAAAAAGATGCATTTACCTTATCATAAAATGCATCTTTTTGCAACGACTTTATTCGCTTATCACTTTTTTAAGTTTTTCCAGTGCTCTCTTTTCAATCCTGGAAACATAGGAACGGGAAATTCCAAGTGCCCGCGCGATTTCTCTCTGGGTCAGTTCCTGATTTCCTCCGATTCCATATCTTCGCCGAATGATAAATGCTTCTCTCTCGCTTAACACATCATTCATAAAGGTACAGATTTTTTTCATCTGCTCCCTTTTTGTCACTTCATCTGCTACATTTTTATCATGAAACTCCAGCACATCGACAAGCTGAATCTGGTTTCCTTCTTTGTCTGTACCAATCGGTTCAAACATAGAAACTTCTTTGCGCTGTTTTTTCTTTGATCGCAGATGCATCAGCAATTCATTGTCCACACACCGGATGGCATACGTTGCAAATTTATTTCCGTATTCCGGCCGGAAACTGTCTACTGCTTTCATCAGCCCGATCGTACCGATGGAAATCAGATCCTCCTGTTCTTCTTCCGAACTGACATATTTTTTTGCGACATGGGCTACCAGGCGCATGTTGTGCAACACCAGTTCTTCCTTTGCCCCTTGCTCGCCATTTTTTAATCTGCACAGACAGTCTGTTTCCTCTTCCGGTGTCAGGGGAACCAAAAATGTTTTCACACAGCACCTTTTCCAACAGCTTTCTAATATTCTATGTCAGCAGAAGGCATTCTGTGCTTTTCCCTTTTATATTTTTTCTTCCGGTGCCAGTTCCTGTATGCGCCGGATCAGGCTTTCCCTCTCATAAGGAACGTTTCCTTTCAGTACCTCATTCTTTACAAATGCAAATGTTTCCTTCTCCCCCCGCACTGCCAGCATCAGTAAAAGATAGTGGATCAGTGCCTCGGTATCCGGATGGATCAGATAATGCGATCTGCCGTGCATATAGTAATCGAGTGCACTCCGGTCCGTGTATTTGTCTTTCTGGTAGTTTTTGGATGCACTGATCCTGTCAACAAACATTTCCGCCACGTAGCACACCGGCATTTTCATTCCTGCCATCCCCGAATGTTCTTTCCCCGGTTCTTTTGAAATATCATAATCAATCCAGTACTCGAGATGGTGTTTATTGCGTCCTTTGTGATGCAACCACGCCAGGGAATACCCCTTTTCCTTCCGCTCTGCATTGTTCGGACTCATGGTTCCCTGATAATATTTGCAACCGACCAGAAATTCCGTCGGAGAATATTTTGAAAGATCATGCAGCAACCCCTGCCTGTATAGTCCGATCTTAAAGCAACCGACAAGCACCAGATTTTTGTGATGTGTAATTGTGCAAAAATGTTTCCATGCATTACCCATGTTTTTTCATCTCCCTGCTCTCCAGCACACAGATGGTCTGTGGCCGGAGAATGATTTTTCCTCCGCTTACGGGCTTTGGTGCGTCCAAAAACGCAGCATCCTCTTCTCCGCTGTCAATACAGACAACCCATTCTTTCCCTTTTCGCGGTTTAGGCAAAGCCAGTTCCGTTGCCGCGGCAAGAAAATTATAGGCGACATAGACATCCGGCTCTTTTTCGTTTTGGGCATAAGCCCCGCAATAAAGCATTCCCAGGCATAGATGATCCGGTGTCGGTTCTAACATCCACGCACTTGTCCCGTGATAGGAAAGATCCGGATACCCCAGCGATTTATAATCCGAAAACTGGAATGGCATCGGATTTGAAAGCACGGTATGTTCTTTTCGAAACGCAATTACCTGCTGCAGAAATTCGATCTGTCTGCGATGAGACTTCTCATTCTTCCAGTTCACCCAGCCGGTGGGATTATCCTGACAGTATGCATTATTATTTCCGTTCTGGGAATTTCCCATCTCATCACCGCTCCACAACAGAGGAACCCCCTGCGCCAGCATAAGCATAAGAACCGCATTTCTCCAATTTAATTTCCGCAGCGCATTGATATAACGCTTTCTGGTCGGTCCCTCCACGCCGTAATTATTGCTGAAATTCCAGGAACTCCCATCGAGATTCTGCTCTCCGTTTTCTTCATTGTGTTTATCGTTGTACATAAACAGATCTGCAAGCGTAAACCCGTTGTTGCTTGCTATATAATTGATATAGCCTAAAAAAGCCCCCTGTTTTCTCTGCTGATCGGCAAAATCACGCATATTTCCATTGATATGGTTTAAGACCTGCCGTACCGGATACTGATACTCCTCTTTGTAAATATACAGATTCGGATACTTCCGGCTTGCCGCACATGCTTTTTCCTCAAAATTCACATAAAAAATCTTGGTACGGCTGAGCATGCCATCCTGCACAATCGCCGTAATGGGCAGATGTTCCCCAAGCAGATGGATTCCGTCCACATGGTATTCCCGCACCCAGTAACGAAGTGCTTCTAAAATCAGATTATGATTCACTTTCTCCGGAAAATACATCTCCATCACACATTCCATGCCGTTTTCATGCAACCGGTGGATCAGCATTCTGAATTCCCGGGAAGCATGCAGCGGATCGGCAGCATACGATGCCTTCACCGCAAAATAATTTCCGGGCTCATATCCCCAGTAATTCACTTTGCGCGGAACCTTTTTTATTTTTTCTGCCGGGCGGATCTGATCCGTCTGTTTTTCTTTCCAACGGATATATTCCGGAAGTTTCTGCTGCTTTGGCAGTTCAATTTCCTCAAACTCATACACCGGCATAAGTTCAACTGTTGTCACACCGAGTTTCTTCAGATAAGGAATCCGGTTCATAAGCGCACGAAATGTCCCCGGAACACTTCTGGTACCGGAATCCATCGTAAAACCACGCACATGCAGCTTGTACATAATCATCTGTTCTCTCGGTATTTCCGGACATACATCCTCCCCCCAGTCAAACTCCTGCACATCAAATGCCCCATGCACCCTATACTGCTGCCTGCTGCGTGAACTGTCATTCCAAACCTGCCGCCCCATGATGGCGTGTGCGCACGGATCCATTACCTTTTTTCCATTGATCTTAAAATCGTAAATCAGATGTTCGAGATGCAGATCTGCCACTGCGATAGAGCGCACCGATCCCATGCAGTATTCTGCCGGAACAGCTATCTTTTCTTCTTTTTCGGTCTGTATATCCTTAAGTACCACAAAACAGCTGTCCTCTTTTTCCGCATCAAACGTAAAAGTGGTCCATTCTCCCTGAATCGTCACTCCCGGTTTTGCGTAATCTCCTTCTCTGATCCTTCTATTGTCTGTTCGTTTTTTCGTATCTCGTATTTTCATGTTTTTCATTATACCCTTTTTAAAAAACTTTGTATATCACTTTTTCGAATTGACAAGCTCCTTACTCCTCGCTTATAATGATAAAAGACACAAAAACGATTAAGAAAAGAGGTATCTTATGGAAGATAAAGAAAAAGCAACACCCGTTACCCCGGATGAGATTGAAGATATCCGTGTAACACTTGATTTGGATGAAGGCGAAGTAGAATGTAAAATTCTCACTATTTTTGAGGTAAACAAACAGGACTACATCGCACTGATGCCACTCAATCCGGACGGCTCCGATCCGGATGAAGGCACCGTTTATCTCTACCGCTATGCGGAGGATGAGGATGGCATTCCACAGATCGACAGCATCACGGATGACGACGAGTACGAAGCCGCTGCTGACCGCTTCGATGAAATGCTCGATGATGACTACTTCAACGCACTCGAAGACGAGGAATAACTTTTATAAAAACCTGCATCGAATACCCGATGCAGGTTTTTTACGGCTCTTTACCGGCTTCTTTGATAAAACGCGACAGTTCCACCTCTTTGCCACGCATTTTTTTTACCGAACAGATTGTCAGGGATTCCTTTGCTCTGGTCATTCCCACATAAAACAAACGCCGTTCTTCCTCGACATCCTGCTTTAATACTGCTTTCTTATAAGGCATTACGCCCTCGTTGACGTCAATCAGATACACTTTTGTAAATTCCAGCCCCTTGGCGCTGTGCAGTGTTGCAAATGTCACAGCATTCTGATTCCTGCGCTTTTCCTGCGCCAGTCTCTTTAACTCCTGCCGGTATTCTTCTATATGTGCAAACCATTCCTCAAATGTACGGTACCCTTTGGCACTCGCAAGGATTTCATCTGCCACTTCATAAAAATCTTCTTTATTCACATTCCGGTATTCGGCATACTCTGCCAGATAATCATCGTACCCGATTCCCCGCCGGATATAGTTGATTGCCGCATAAGGGCTCAGACGGGACAAATGTTTCAGATCATACCACAGCTTTTCGATCCGCTCCGCGATCCACGGCTGCTCCTCATATAATTTCATCCACTCATCAAAACATACCGTTTCATCGGGCAGGCTATCCCTGCCGATATACCGCTTCGGCCGGTTCATAATAGAAAGGAAATCGGCCCTGCTGTCACTTCCCTGTGCGATGCGGATATAAGTGAAAAAATCACGGGCAATCCAGTGCTCATAGATATCCGGAATCCGGTCTTTCGTCTGAAATGCCAGATTGGCAGAAACCATATATTCCATCAGGGCACGCGGCTGCATGTTTGTCCGAAACAGTACTGCGATTTCCGAAAGCGGAACCCCATTTTGCACAGTCTGCCGGATATCTTCTGCCAAAAATGCATTCTCTTTATAGCAATCCTCAAAGTACTGAAAACGCACCTTCTGTTTCCCGGCTTTTCCGGCACGGATCTTTTTCGGAAAACGTTCTTCATTGTGTGCGATCAGGCGCATAGCTGCCTCCACAATCGGCGGCTCACACCGGTAATTTACTTCAAGATTCACAATCTTTGCCTGCGGGTATATCTTTTGAAATCCCAGCATAATTTCCGGCTTCGAACCGCGGAACCGATAGATGGACTGGTCATCATCTCCCACTACAAAGAGATTATTTTCCGGTGCGGCAAGCATACACATGATCTTCCACTGGATCAGATTGATATCCTGAAATTCGTCGATCAGAATATAACGGTACTTTTTCTGCCATGCCGAAAGAATATCCTTCCGCTGGGAAAACAGGTCATATGTGTATGTCAGCATATCATCAAAATCAATCAGGCGGTTCCTTTTGAGCCGCTCATCATATTCCCGGTAAATCTTCCGGAAAACCTCCTCCCCACAGCTGGAAGAATAAAAATGTTCCAGCGGAATCTGCTCATTTTTCACACGGCTGATCTCCGTTAAAACATCCCCGATAAATTCCCCTTCATCCCGGTATTCCAGATGATGATAAGACAGAATCTCCCGCATAAACTGATATCGCTGCTCCTCCGATATAATATTTCCGGAATCAAAATGATACGCCAGCTTCAGCACCATGAAAAATATGGCGTGGAACGTACCGAAGGTCACTTTCGTTCTCTCTTCTCCTGTCGCTGCAAGAAAACGCTGCTTCATCTCCTGTGCCGCCGCTCGCGTAAATGTAATCACAAGAATATTGGACGGATCTATGTTCTCATATTCAATTAACTGTTTCGTTCTTTGGGTAATTACCGCAGTTTTCCCGGAACCGGGACCTGCCAGAACAAGCATCGGGCCATCCTTATGGCGGATGGCCTGCTGCTGGGATTTATTATAGTTCATTCGTTCTCCCGTGAGAATGTTCTACTGTGCCTGAGAAAGGAGCTCGATTCCTTTACGGATACGGGCAAGAGACTCTTCTTTTCCAAGAACCTCCATAAGCTCGGTGGCACCGCCCGGTGTCATCTGCTTGCCGGATACTGCCGTACGGATCGGCCACATAACATATCCGTTCTTGCAGCCTTTCTGCTCTACATACTTAAGAAGTGTCTGATACAATGCATCGTTGCTGTAATCTTCCTGAGCCTCTAAGACCGGAAGGATCTCCTGCAACACTTCAAGAGAAGTCTGTGCATTTGTCTTCATTTTCTTGTGCGTGTACATTGCCACATCATATTCCGGAAGTTCCTCAAAGAAATCAATGTGATCCCTGATATCCGGGAAGATCTCGATACGGGTCTGTACCATATGTGCAATCTTCTTCAGATCATAATCTTTGGTGATCACTTCTTTGATATACGGAAGTGCCATCTCGTAGAACTTGTCAAAGTCCATTTTTTTGATGTATTCCCCGTTCATCCATTTTAACTTGGTATAGTCAAAGACTGCCGGTGATTTATTCATATGATGGTAATCAAACTTTTCTACCAGTTCTTCGAGTGTCATGATCTCCTGGTTATCTGCCGGGCTCCATCCAAGCAATGCAACAAAGTTCACGATCGCCTCTGTCAGAAATCCCTGCTCTACCAGATCTTCAAACGAAGAATGTCCGCATCGTTTTGACAGCTTCTGATGATTTTCATCCGTAATCAGCGGACAATGGATATATACCGGTACTTCCCAGCCAAATGCCTCATACAGACGATTGTACTTCGGGGAAGAGGAAAGATACTCGTTTCCACGGACAACATGGGTAATTCCCATCAGATGATCATCTACCACATTTGCAAAATTGTAAGTCGGATATCCATCGGACTTGATCAGAATCATATCGTCCAGCTCCGCATTGTCAACGGTAATATCCCCGTAAATCTCATCCTCGAACGTTGTCGTTCCCTCCGTCGGGTTATTCTGGCGGATGACATACGGTACGCCTGCGGCAAGTTTTTCTTCCACTTCTTCCTTGGAAAGATGCAGACAGTGCTTATCATATACATGAATTTCTTTTCCTGCAACTACTTTTTTGAGTCCCTCTAAGCGTTCCTTGTCACAGAAACAATAATAGGCCTCGCCTTTATCGATCAGCTCTTTGGCGTATTTTAAATAAATGCCCTGTGCCTGGCGCTCACTCTGTACATATGGTCCACAGCCGCCATCCTTGTCCGGTCCCTCGTCATGGATCAGGCCTGTTTTCTGCAGGGTGCGGTAAATAATATCTACAGCGCCTTCCACATAACGCTCCTGATCGGTATCTTCTATTCTTAAGATGAAATCTCCGCCCTCATGCTTTGCTACGAGGTATGCATACAATGCCGTACGAAGATTTCCCACATGCATTCTTCCTGTCGGACTTGGTGCAAATCTTGTTCTTACTTTACTCATTGCGTTTCTCTCCTTATTCTGTCATGTGTTCTATTATATAACAAATACACACATAACGCAAACGAAACATATCATACAGTATATGCTGATCAGAAAGGAAAAAGAAATCCATGAATGCAACTATTAATACTATGCCGGAAACAGACAATGGCAGCCATCAGGTACCTGGCATGTGCTACGTTCCCTGGCAGACATTCGGCAAAACCTACGACCCTATGCGCGGGCTTGCCGCAGGCACAATTTTTCCGGAACTGGATAAACCATTTACCGGAAAATGCAATATGAATATGATGCAGGGAGGGCGGCGGCGATGACAAGACCATCTTCTCAGCCAATGAACCGGTCGGAATTGTACCGCTGGGTTATGGCACTGGGCTTTTGTGCCTATGATATGCTTCTTTATCTGGACACCCATCCGGATGACGCACAGGCACTCTCTTATTACAATCAGTGCAACGAATTATACAATTCAGCTAAAAAGACATACGAGGAACGTTTCGAACCGTTGTCCGCATTTGGCAGCCAGCCGCTGGAGGACTGGGACTGGAATGACGGTCCAATGCCATGGGAAGGAGTGAAATAAGCTATGTGGAATTATGAAAAAAGACTGCAATATCCGATTTCCATTTCAACACCAAATGCTAAGATGGCATCTTTTATTATAAGTCAGTACGGTGGTCCCGATGGCGAAATGGGAGCTTCCATGCGCTATCTGGCCCAGCGGTTTTCTTTTGCAAATCCGCGGATTGCCGGTGTACTTACTGACATCGGAACCGAGGAATTATATCATCCATCATGGATATTAAAAAAATGAAAGCGGAAAGCCCTTCGGCCTGCCCGCTTTCTTTCCATTCCCTTGGCTCTGCTATCTTCCTATGTTACTATGCTTTTGCGACGCTATAAGTACGGATCATATTTTACAATCGAATCTATATGTGTTATTACAGCTCCGCTTTTTTCAATGTCGAAAGCCAAAATAATAGCACTGTCTATTCTCCGATCTGGCATTTCCCCGGGCTTTAATGGGATAAATAAATCTTTGCCGACAACAAGCATATTGTACCCGCGATACTTTAAGCCTTTTAGAATATCGTGGAAAAGTTTAATCTGCAGCCCTTCGTTATCGTCCACAACAAACATTTTTGACATTTGGTATGGTTTCTTTGTGTTGTAGCTACAACTTACTGGAAATCCTTTCCCTTTAATCGCTGGATCACTCCTCGGAACTAATTGCTTGCTTGTGGATTTTGCGATCCAGTTTTTCATCCCCAGTTCCCGGTACAGTTCCGGTTCATCCAGCAAAAAGAACTTTACAATGTCCGTTTTCCCTTTTTCAAATCCGCGAATGTTTTCTTTTACAACATCTTTATAGAAAGAATAATCGTCCGGCATCCCTGCCGCGCTGAAATAATCGTCTATATCCTTATCTGTTAATTTTTCCGTGTTTCTGCAGAAAAAAGTTAAATAATTATTACTAAATATCAGTTTGCTTTTTACAGGCTTTTGCATGGATACAAGCCCTGAATAATAGTCCATCATTTTGTATTTGCTGTTAAAATCTACCCTTTTCTCATTTTTCACAATCGAGAAAATTCTTCCATCCATCCCAACATACACATAAATTCCCGGCGCTGGTTTATGTGCACTGACTGCCAGATCTTCCAAATTTTCCGCGCCGATATATTCTATCGCTTGTAACATTTTTAATACCTCCCTACAAAAGTTCTATATCTTTTATCTTTATAATTGTATTTAATGGATTTTCTTTTCTCTCCACGACCTCGAAAACGTAATTGATCCAATCGGAATCATCGATTTTATATGAATAAGATCCTTTTTCTGTTGGGTCCTCTCCTCTTCCGTCCCAAATATCATTAAGTTCTACTTTTTCTCCCACTTCCAGCTCTGGCAAATAGTCAATTTTATGTCCCCAGTCGCTACTTTTATTAATTTCGTATGCTCTTTCAACAATTTTGTTCATTTTCTTCTCCTTTACGATCTGCTATAAAAAAGATGTGCAAAACCGCTATTATGGCGATTATGCACATCTTATGTTATGGTTTATGCCTCCATTTTAGCGGATGTCTGTAACTTTTACAAGCGTATTGATCAGATTTTCTTCGTCTTTCTGCAAGATTTCAAAATCCGCAATCACCGGCTCATCATTTTCGTCGTTTGCGATCCACACGCAGCCAGAATCAAGAATTTCTTCTTCATCTCCGTCGTCGCTCTGCCACAGATCTGCAAATCTAATTTCTTCTCCAACCTCTAAATTTTTCCCGTTAAACATTTTATACTCTTTCATAGTGTTTCTCCTTTCTTTGCCCTATCTCTTTGCTATGGTTGTATTATATTCTAATTTTAGAATATTGTCAAGTGCTATTTTAATAATATTTTATTTTTTCTTCGTCGGTCGGTATAACCTCCACCAGATCGCCCGGCTGGCACTTACACATTATACATATTTTATTGAGCGTCTCTAATGTAATGCTTTTCCCTTCTTTTATGTTCTGTGCTGTCTGTGCTGGTAACAGCTTTTCTCTTTGTATGCGCGTTTGATTGTATCCGTGCTCTTTTAATAATGCAAAGATATCTACCTTATATTTTATCACGGTTATCCCTCCTTATTATTTATATAAAGATAGTATCATTGTAGTTTTCCTGTGTCAATAAAAATATTCTAATTTTTGAATAAAAAGTTATTGACATTATTCTAATATTAGAATATAATACAAGTATCAGATGAAGAATGAAGGCGAGGAAAACGAAATGAACGATATGAAAACAGCAACAGCATTATTAGAAAGCAAAGGTTTTTACCTTTCAAATCAATTTGATGGTTTCACCACTCTCCCCGATGAATATGAATTGAGCGACGTAAACGGAAATGTGGTTATTGACCATTTAAGCGAAACACAGGTTTTACAGATTTCAGAAATTTTATAAGGAGCTTACAGATATGAAAAATTATACGAAGTTTATGAAATGGGCGGTTGTTTACATGATCGACAGAAAAACGCAGGACAATCGAAAAAGCAAAGTTGAAGTTGAGGCACTGTTTTCATCAGTTCCGCAGGCAGAGGACAATTATATAATCCGGAATCCGGAGCATAAACGCTACATCGTCCATGTTGACGATCTGGAAGAGCTTGAAGTGGTTTATAACCAATTCCAAGACCTGCGCGAAAAATATGGAGATCATGCGATATTCCACATCAAAGATCTTAATTTCGGGTGTGATAAGGAAAATAAATGGCGTGAAATATTGAAAATCTATACAAGCATTGATTTTTAGCCGAAACGCTCCGATCTGGAGCGTCAGCCGCGGGACGGTCTCCCGGCTCTGATGATGGCAGACCAGAAAGGGGAAACATGGACGACAAAATACAAATACTGTTTGAGTTAAAACTTGCAGGGTTTGACATTTCAGCAAGCCTTGAAAAGATGTATCAAAAGTACGGAAAAGAAGAATTTCAGAAAGCCGCACAGACTAGCGGCTACGGGTTCATTTTTGAATAAAGGAAGGTTGATCGCATGAAAACATACTACTTTGAAATGAATAACGGAGATACAGATTTCGTTGAAGCCGCAAATGACCGTTCGGCATACGCAAGGGCTTGTAAAATCGCAAAGAAACAATTTTCCGAAGTGGCACATTTGTATGAGACGTTTGAAGAAACAGAAATAGATCGCAAAATTTTTTAAACCTTAAATCTAGGCAAGCGGCGGCGTTTACCGGGGTTCAATTCCCCGGCTTGCTTTTACCCGGATAACCGGAAAAATTTAGAATGTGGAGGAATAGGAAAATGAGAAAAATCAAGGTTGAATGGTGCGAAAATTTTATCAAAAAGACATTTGCGAAGTATTCAGGATTTGCAACAGGTATAGAAGTTGGTTGCTTTTGGAATATGGCGGAAAAGTCCAGGCTTTGGGAGCGTGGAACATATGGCTCCCCAATGTCACAAGCATTAGAAAAATTAACCACCGTTAAGGCAGTAAAGGGAGATAACGGGGAAATTTTATATTATGCCTTTAAATTAAAATAACCGCAGAGGATGCACGCCGGATCACTACCGGCGGCGGTTTTTCTCAATTTGAATGTTATTTACCATAATAAAAAAGCTGGGGAAATATCGTGTGTAATATTCCTCCAGCCTTTTTACTACTTGTTTAATTTTTCTTTTGGGATAAATCCTGTTTTCTTGCCAGCCTGAACGAACAAATATACCTTCCCATTCTTTTTGGTGTAATATCCATAGCACTGTACTTGTGTTCCTTTTTCCAATGTTGCCACTACACCGGTTCCCGGTCCGGCCATAAGGTTGCAGTTAGCTGCAGCTTTATATACGCCCGCATACGCTTTATTAAAACTCTGTGCAGACTCGATCCGCGTTGCCGCCTTGTCCGTGTTCTTTTGCGCCTTAGATGCATTTCCAGCCGCTTTCTTTCCGGAAGATGTTCCCCATGATGTCGATTTCATGAATTTTTTCGGTGATCCGTAGGTTGCGATCAATTTTGTTGGAGTGCTGCCCCATTGTGGCAGCTGTAAATGTGGCAGATCCTTAATTGATTTCCAATTTCCACCCCACTCTAATCCAAGTTTTTTTGCAACCTTGCCGACACGGTTAAATGTCTTTTTCGCATTGTTGTACGCATCATCTTTGGTCTGCCCGTCTTCATCGATATCCATAACCAGGTAGAAATCTGCCGCGATTCCCCACTGATGCATGGATCTATACGAATCTCCCGGTGCGTTCGTTACCTTTGGTCCTGGTTTGCTCCTGCCTTTGGCATACAGGTTGTCCTGCTCCGCCTTTGTCCGCAGTGTTTCCGCCCATCCGATCTTTATATTTTCTTTTCCAAGCTCTTTTTCCAGCAATGCAATTTTCGCCTGCAGTTCCGGATGCAAAAGTTTTTTATCTCTCAATTTTCGTTCCCTCCAGCTTTATTCTGCGTCTGCGTTTCTGTCAATTTTGAAGCTACCGCCAATCCCGCCACTAAAAATTTCGGTACATTTATATGCATTTTTACCAAATTTTCCAGAATTGATCTGATCTCGTTAATAATGTATGTAGCCAGCGTATACCACCCAAAAAGGACCACGTAAGATAGATTTACTCCAATAATCTCTCCCATGTCTACAAAGCAAAAAGATACAAAAAAGGCGATACCAATTACCACCCAGTAAAAAACCTTTTTTGCAACTCCTTTTGCTCCGATCGAACTGGATAATCTGTGTGTGTAAAACTTGGAATAATATGTGCCCGTCGCATAATCGACCATTTCCAAGATCAAAAAACCTGCAAAAAGCACCCAGTATTTTCCGAAAAGTGCTGTTAATGCTGTTACTACAGCCGCCCAGAAAAAATTAACTTTGTTCAAAACTGTCATTTTCATTTGTCCTCCACTTCTTTCTTTAAGTTTGCCGCATGCTTTATAGTATATAGCGGCAGTGCTTCGAGCTCTTCTGTCGGCAACAGCTGGCATAGCTGCTGGAATAATGTGTCTATTACATCCGACTGCTCTTTTATTATTTCATTTTGTGTTGCAACTATCTGCACCAGATCGACATTATGCCGCATATGTCTCTCCTGTAATGTATTTGTAATCTGCTTTTGTAAGTTTTCCGCTTGCCACGCGCTCTTTTACCTGCTCTTTTGTAATTTCTTCTTTTTGCAAAAGACGCTTCATTACCATCGCTAACGCACTTGCCATTTAGATCACCCCCTCTTCCATGAGCTGCAGTGTGTAGGCTTCCACTGCTTTATCCGTGCTGATCTCTTCGATACTCTTAAGCATGTTGTAATCGCGCACGGAAATCTCTCTGCTCATGCACTCGTATTCTGTGTAGCTTTCTTTTCCTTCCTGCTTGCGTTCCACTTTTACAACGTCCTTACGCTGTATATATGTATCCGGTGCCACAATTTCAAGCGGCTGCGGCTCTGTAACGCTCGTTTCTTTCTTCCAGTCCTGCATTTCTTTTCCTCCTGTCTGCAATTGCTATTATTCTTTTTAACTTTTTGACTTTTATAAAAGGCTTTACGCGGCGCTCATATATGTCGTATGTATCTGTGTTTTTAAACCATCCCGGGCGGCTTAACATTGCTCTTGCGTGCTTTAAATATATACGCTTGCCCTCTTCTGTTCTTTTGTGTATTTTCCTTGCAATTCTCGTTGCTCTTACCATCGTGTTTTTCCGGAAACTGGTTCTGTTCCTATAGAAAACGAATCCCATAATATCGATCGGTCTTCCGGTTGTTTTTCCCGCTTTTGCATAGTCAAATTTGCAAACCTGGTAATTCCTTTTTAATTTTAACCGGTACCATCTTCCCAAGCACATCTTTATTCTCTTTAATAGCATCGCAAGTTTCTTCTTGTTTTTGCCTCCGATCGCTATATCGTCCACATATCGCACGTAGCATTTTTCTTCTTTTGCTATTGCAAAATCCATGGGCTCCAGAAGGTAGTTTGCAAGCCACTGTGATATGTAAAATCCAAGTGGTAGTCCTTTAGAAAACCATTTAAAACACAGCTCTATAATGTACAGAAACCAATCGTCTGCTATTATTCTTTTTAAATACCGCATTACGATTTTAATTCTTACATTTCTATAAAAATGCCTTATGTCTATTTTTATAAAATACTTAATTTTCCCGTCGCGTATCCATTTTTCTATTATCTTTTTTCCATAGTGTCCTCCTCTCTTTGGCATGCTCCCACAAGAATATATATAGGATCTATTTTGTATAATCGGGCCGAGAACCAGCATAATTATGTGTTGTAACCATAATTCGTGTATTTCCGGTTTATAGATTTCTCTTTCTTTCCCGGCATCCATCACAAAACTTACTTTGTGGTGGACCGGTTCAAACGCCAGCTCCGGATGCTCCACTTTCACATCCGGCGGCTTTGTGTTCTCGATCATTATCCTCATTGTTCTTATTTCTATCTCTAAGTTCTTTTCTATTTCTTTTAATTCCTTGCGCTTCGTCTTTCCTCTGCGCATTTTGTAAAATGCTCTTCGAATCAATTCTTCGTCCAGCATTTTCCGATACAAGTATTTATATTTCTTCAAGGTATTTTTCTTCTATCCTTTACACGCGACAGGTGCAACCGCTTTGCCGTGTGCCCTGTATCAAGTCATTTTCCACTCCCCTAACCAGTTATGGCGGATCAACGGTTTTTCAACCGTCAGCGGTGTAGGAAGAAATCCGGCTTTTGTGTTAATATTCCATATTGGATAGTTAAACGGACGCGCCATAGTTCCACCTGGCATTGCCAGCGGCATTATTCCAGTTGCGGGCGCGAGGACCGCCGTTGCCCCTATTGTTACAGTTGCCGAAGCGCAGGCAGACAGCCACGAAGGCGCCGGGTTTCTCCCCTTATGTATCTTTAGTTTATAGTTCCGGGGGAAAGCCCCCAGACCCCCTAAACGGCTACGCCGACAGGTGGCTTAAGAAGTACGGACGCGCCATAGTCCCACCAGGCACTGCCAGCGGCATTAAGCCAGCTGCGGGCGCGAGGACCGCCGCCGCCCCAATAGTTACAGCCGCCGAAGCGCAGGCAGACAGCCACGAAGGCCTGCTTCGGGTCTTTTCTCCAGAGGCCGTCGCATCCTCCAGTCGAAGAGGTTCCATCTTTCATCGTTCCTGCTGGAATCGATCCGTATCCCTGCACTGCGCGATATTCCGCCGGATAATCCAAGGCGTTCTGGTTACCATCCCATGTCATATTGTCCGGAACTACAATCCCCGTATCTGTATATGTTGCTCCGGTTGGATCGTATTTGTAATTTTTCGACACCTTAACATGTCCGTTTACAACTACCTCATACGGGTCTCTCTGCCACTGCTGCCACGATCCCAGAACCACACTATGTAAGATCTTGTTAAGACTCTTGTTGTCGTTTGTTCCGTAAAACTGTCCGCCGCCGATAACTGCATTCTGTTTTACTCCATATGTAGGCGCAAGGCTTGCATCGTATCCGCCGCAATTTCCATATCCGTACGCCTCTTGGATATCCGATGTTTTTGCGAACATCATGAGCAGATCTGTAATCGTTTCTACGATCGGGCCGCCAAGGAACGATCCTCTCGGCGAAAAGTTTGTGATCGCTGTATGCTCCTGATCTGTGTTCCTGTTATATCCCGGCTGCAGTCCAGATAAACTTACCATCTTTGGTTTTTCTTTATCTGCATCCAATACCGATCCGTAAAACATCGGAATCCACATTCCCTCCAGCTCTGCTCCTGTTTCGTCTGTAAATCCTACAGCCTCGAATCCCGGTGCTTTTGTCATGCTAAACAAAACACATCTATCCTGTCCCGCCATGTATTCCTTTTTGTAAATTTTTGCCAGCCAGCTAAATGCTCCACCGTTGTAAGACGTGTTTGCAATATCGGATGCAGATCCGTCTTCCTTTTTTGTGTAATCATTTTCGTTTAACCGGTAATCCGGTGTTCCATCTGCGCGTACCATATAAGGCTTGTTCGCAAGCAGTACCGGGAAATCCGCCCAGCCATTCAGATTAAATCCTCCTCCCATGGTCACTTTTACCGGTGTGTAATTTGTATTCCTGCCTATATATTCGATTCTTTGGCTCGGCGACTTGATGCCGTTATGCTCGATAAAACCAAAGTAGCTCGATGGCTTTACGCAATTTAAGATTTCTTCGCATGTATCCTGCTGCGCAATATTAATTCTTTTTCCCACTTCTTCCATTATTCTTTAACCTCCACATAATACATTGCTCCATTATCAATTCCGAGCTTGTATCTTTTCTTTGTTGTGTCGTCTGTTATTTTGTTCGCATCTTCTGCCAAGAGCGCCGCCCCTTTTATATTTACAGTAACATTCGCTCCGTCGCTCACGGTAATGTAGTATCCCTGCGTTATCGTTGTCGGATTCTGTCCGTTGTAAGGTGGCATAAAATCGCCGTTGTCGCTTGCTGTTGTCGCAATGCTTACAAGCACTGCCGTATCGTCCGCCTTCCCCTCTTCTTTCGCATAGATCCCGATTTCGTTTATGTAGTAGGCCGCTGTTACGAGTGCCTCTTTCTTGATCGGATCATAATTCGACAACAGAGCCTTTAGCTTTACGAGGTTTTTGTTCTCTACAAAAAGATCCGAAAAAGAATATCTGTTTTTTTCGCTTTTTAAGGCTGTTCTGGTTTTTAAGCATGCCTTTGTTTTTTCCTGCTCCGAGTAATCTCCGTTTCCGATCGCCATATACATGTATTTTATTTTACACTCTCCAGCCGTGCTCTTCGCAAGCAACTCCTGTCCCTGCAAAGTCATCACGGCCGCTCCCATAGGCTGTGGCATTATTCATTCCTCCTTAAATATCTGCATTTTTCTGTTCTGTTAAAATCTTCGTTCCTGCATATGCTTCCATTTTTATCGTCTCTGCTTCCAGGTTATTGTTTTCCCGTATATCTTCCGCTCCGAAAAATCTCGTCTGCATCGCTGCAACGTTTTCCGTTCCTCTTGTCTCGTTTTCCCCGTCCCAGTATTCCTTTATGTTCGGTGCTCCCATGTCTTTGTTTTCTGTTGCACCGGTGCAAATCCATTGTTTTACTGTATTTTCTCCAGAGTTGTCCTCCCGGATGTCCGGATTTGTTGTTTCTGCTTCCTGGGCCATCGCGTAATACGCAGTTGTTTCGATCTCGCGTCCGATGTCTATTGCATCCAGAATCGATCTCGCGGCCTTTACTTTCTGCAGGACATTTGTAAAAAGTTCTGCAGTATTTTCCGTCAGCATATCGTATACGAGCACTTTAAACCTGTACGGTTTTCCCTCGTATTCTGCCCATGGTATAAACTCCGCATGGTTAAACACGATGTTCAGCAATGCATCTATCGCCGTCTGTGTTCCCGCGTACCTGTGCATTTCGTATGCGTGCTTTATCATTTTAAGTTTCATATTATCCGGAAGATTGCTACGATAATATTGTGCATTCATGCATGCGGCGGCCAGATCGTAATATTTCAGGTCTAACCCATCCAAGTTCCCCCATACATTTAACTTTTCCGCCTTTTTCATGAATTTCTGCATCTGGTGCGAAATTGCGTAGGAAAAACATTCTGCATCTGTGTCCTGCATATTCGGCGGAAGCAGCATATAATAGGTTTTTTCGTCGTCTATCTTATACATTATTCTTTTTCCAGTCCTCCGTAAGTAAGATTAATGCTTGTACAACGTGCTACCTGGTTTTCTTTTACTGCTTTGTAACTTGGACTTTTTATGCTAAGTCGAGATGCTCCGGCCGCATTCGCAAACGAGATTAGCATATCCGGATTGATTGCTCTTCCGATTCTGCTTTTTGTGTATTCCACAAATTCGTCTGCCATCTCTTCGATCGCCTCCCGAATCGCTCCTTCCGTTTCCTTTCGCAAATACGAAATGTAATATGTTGCTTCCAGAGTGTATTCCACTATTTCCGGTGCTAAGACTTCCACCTTATCTGTATCCGGTGTTCGTTTCGCTTCCTTAATATATGCCGCAATTGCTTCCAGCTTACTTTTGTCCGGCACGTTTCCGTTTTGTAGCAGAATATACACCTGCACAACAGCTTCGTCGCTCGTAATTACTCGTACATCGATAATGTTTCCGCTATATTCTTTTACAAGCTCGATGTATTCGTCGCCTGGTCCTGCGACAGAATACGTCGATGGAAAATTGTAAATATTCTCCCGGAGCTCATCGCTTTCGTATTCGTCGTGTCCTCCTGCTGTCTCTGTTGTATTTTCCACGGAGTCGACCAAGTCGATCGCATCCACAAGGATGTTTATCTGCCCGGCACTATACCCGTTTCCGGCTGTTCCGATTTCTGTGCATGTGGCAATTGTATCCGCATATTCACTTCCGGCCGGAATTACCAGATCTTCATTTATGGCGAAAAATATCTGTTCCCCTTCTGTCGCTTGTGTCCCTGCCGGAATTACCACATCTTCTTCCTGCGCCTCTGACAATGTAAAACGCAAAGTTGTCGTCGCGTATTCTTCCCCGCTTTGGGAATATCCGATATTCGCTCCGAGATTTCTCAAGGAACTGCCGAAAGCATATTTTAAAAAATTTTGTTTAAATCGATCCGCGCCGTATACTGCGAGCTGATAGAGCATTACTGCCGTTGTGTTTATTTTTATTTTCCTTTGGTCCCCAGGATATAATACAAGCTCTTCTCCTGTTATTTCCTGGTATCTTGCTTCGTAATCCTCTGTCATTTCTGCCACGATAGACTCTATAGATATTCCTTCTTCTCCAAGTGGATCGATATCCGGCAGGCTGTCCCACATATCACTCAATGCCATATTTTACCACCACCTTTACTGTTTCCTGGTCTTCGACACTTACCTGTACTACCTCTGCCCTATCCTCGTATGTATCCGCCTGCTCCATAACTTCTGTCGTGTATTTATTCATTTCTGCAGATGATGCATTTTGCGGCATGTGTACCCCTGCATCCCGCAGGAGTGGAATAGTCCCATATGGTGTTTCTGCAAGTGTTCCGATATTATTTAAAATACTTTCTTTTTCTGTGTTGGTAATCTCTCCAAGCTCTCCATTTACATCTACCTCCATGGTCTTTCCTCCTACTTCGGTATTTTTAGCTTCTGGTGCACATATATTTTATCCGGGCTCTTCAATATTTTTTTGTTTGCGTTGTAAATTTTCGTGTAAAGAGATGCCCTTTTGTAAAATTTAACCGCAAGCCCTGTAAGCGTATCGCCTTTTTTAACTTCATAAATCGTATACCCAGACGCTTTCGACTGCTTCGTTGTTTTCTTTTTGGCTTTTGCGTTCTTTCCTTTTTTCGTTTTTGTTGTCTTTGCCTTTGTTGTTACTTTAGGATATTCTTTTAGTGTCACGTCGAAATTCATTTGTGCAATTTTTCCATTTGCAAGAATTTCCTTGTATGTCTGCGAAATATGGGTTATCGCGTAATATCCAGATCCGACTTTCTTTCCGCCTAGCAAAAAAGGGAGCCGTTCCCCGTCTTTCGCATATTTTGTCAATTTTTCGCTTACTTTTATTGGGTTTATCTGGAATTCCGCTTTTGCAATAATGCTCATGGTCAGTTCATTTAGATCCGGCCCCGAAAATTCGAGCAGAGGCTTTTTCCCATTCCTTTCGTGCTCTGCGAATTCTGTGCTTAATGTTCTTGTCAAGTCCGAAAACGAAAGCATTTTTGCGCGATTTTTCACAAATGATACCTCGAATGTTACTCCTCCAAGGCTGCCAATTTCCGACATATCATCCGTCCTTTCTTACCAGTGTCCTGTATGTTTCATTTTCCACGTCCAAATTCTTTATTTTTGCGCTTTCTGCCGTTACATTTTTTACTTTCAAATTTTCTGCTGTCACTTCCATTGTTTTGTTATTGGAATCATATTTCATTTTCGTTCCGTCCGAAAAATATTTTACAAACAGCCCTTTCCCTGTCTCTTTTGGTTCTTTGTCCGCAGAAAACATCGGTCCTAAAATGATTCCTTTATCAAAATCCTTTCCGGAATACTCCAGCAATACTGCAACGCGTTCTTTTATCTTTGGCATTTCGTAAGCTCCTGCCAAAAACGGTACGTCATTAATTACCTGTTTTTCGTGTTCCTCAATGGTAATATCTGCCAGCCCTTTTTCATAATCAATTTTCGATATTCTTGCATAGAATAATTTTGCCATTGATCCTCCTAAAAATCTGTAACACATTTATGCATATCCAATGTAGTTGTATATTTTCCTCCGGACTTTTCGTGCGTTGCTGTGTCGATAAAATATTTCCCGTCCAGCTTTCCCCATCCTTTCAGGTTTACATTTTCTGCTGCCATGTATCTAATGTTTCCGCGCATCGTAATCGATACAGTAATTGCCTGCCTGATATTTTCCCGCAGTGCCGCTTTTGCTTTCGTCTGCGCCTGTGCGAGAGATTCCGCTTTTTCGTTTACAAACATTTGCCTTGTCCCTTTGGTGCCCGGCCTGTGGAATTCGTAAGACAATGTTTTTTTCTTCTTCCCGGACGTGTACTGTATCTTTACTCCGTTGTATGTCTGTGCTACGCTTTTGCTTATATTGTAGCTTTCTTCCTGCCCTTTACTTATCGTGTGCTTTGCTGCCTTTTTTTCGTATTTTGTTTTGTCGTACGCACACATTTTTCCGTTGTATAGTTTTAATGCGATTCCGTAGTCGCTGCAAAGCGAAAAGGCAAATTCCAGATCTGTCTGCCCGCTCTGGCTTATGGACGAAATCTTATGGTCTGCAGCATCGTAAACAAGCCCAATTCCGGCCGACTTTGCGATCGTCCGCAAAATACTATGCAGCGTTGTTTTTTTCCATGTATGCGATTTCTGCCGGACATTAAAACCGGTGCTGATCGGAACCGATAGGCCCGAAAGTTCTAAAGTCTGTGGATATCCGCTAAATCCAAGAGAATCCACTGCGAATTTCCCACAAAACACTTTATTGTTTTTCGTAACCCCTGGCCAATCTTCCACTTTTATCCACGTTTTCACTGTGTCCCTAGTGTCTGGCATGTAGTTTTTAAACCACTTCCCGCTCTTGTTTGTCAGGGTCATTGTTATTGTGTCGGCCGACCCTCCAGCATTGTCTACCCACGAAAAATCTTCGCAATCATCCGTTAATTTTTTCGTGCTTTTGCACTTATTGTACTGGACTTCGATCGAGGATTTCATTCATCATCCCTCCATGGCGGTGTGTCTTCATCTTCTTCTTTCTGCGCTGTTTCTTCCAGTAATGGGCACCAGACTTTTACATTGTCCGCAAAAATCGTCGTTTTTAATAAATTGGAGTTTTTTTCGTCCTGCATAATTTGTTCCAGTGCTGTTTCGCTTCCGTATACTTTCCATGCAATATAATCCCAGGTGTCTCCCGCTTTTGTGTTGTAAAAAAATCCTCCCATATATCATCCTCCGAATGACTTCCGCTTTTCTTCTCTGTTTATCTGCTTAATCATACGGGCCAGCTCGTTTTTATTTATAGCGAGTGCTTTCGTAACATCTTCCCTGCTTGCATTGCCTTTAATCGTTACCGATGGCGAATATATAATCTTTAGTTCTCCGGACTGCTGCACCTGGCTTCCTGTGCTCTTTGTCTTTCCACCACTAAAAGATCCTACCAGTCGCCTGTCTCTTCCTCTGCTTACCATTCCAAGCATTTCTCCAGATGCAATCCACAAATCCTTTGCTCTTCTCGATCCATCCAGCGGAACTGCTGCTTCCGGCCCTTCTTCTGCAAATGTCGTCAGTAATGGTCTGTCGTATATTCCGCCTTTTGCGTTTTTTGCAATTCCTGGAATTTTTACATTTTTCGATTTTTTCGGTCCGTTTACAATTTGGCTGTACAATTTCCCGTTCACGTCAATTCCGCTTGCTGCCGCCGCTTTCTGTTGCATATAACTCTGGATCTTATCCATTGCATCGTCTACGGTTCCAAGCCCGGATACTGTCGTTTTGGTATTCAGGGTCGCTCTTACATCCGTATTTATATCGTACCCCTTCGAGTAGACATTTTTTGCATATTGCCCTACAGATAAATAAGATTTCGAAAATTCATCATCTATATTGTTCACAAATCTCTGGAAATCTTCGTCCGTCAGTAAACTGCTTAAGATGCCGTTCGATATTCCGTCGTACCCTTCCGCGATTCCTTCTGCCGTTCGCAGGGATTCCAGTGTGTTTTGCAAAGATTTCGGAATTTCTTTTCCCATTGCTGTATACTGTCTTGCCTGTGTTTCCAGTGCGTCGATCTCGTCTTGCATTCCATCCAGCAATTTACTTACAGCTTTTTTGTCCGTTTTGTTTAAACCAGACTTATCGTATGCAGATTCCAATTCGTTCGCCATATTATTTATGGCAATTCCCGGATTGTTCTCCCAGAGGCTTTTCGTCTCTTCGTTTGTCATATCCGTATATTTCTGGATTATTTCTTTGTTTTTCGCTGTCAACTGTGTGATTGTATCGTTCAATCCCGGATATGCATCTTCGATCGATTTAAGCATATACTGCGTTGCTTTTCTGTTCGCTTCCGTAACTTTTTTATTGTAGGCTTCCTGCACCGCCTGCTTGTCTGCCTCAAATTGCGCATCTGTGTACGAGCTATCTGTCTTTTTCTTATATTCGTAGCCCTGCATTGCGTTCGTCATTGCGTCGGATGCTGCTTTTTCTGTTGTATTTACCTGCGATCTAAGATCTTTTTGCAACTGTTTAAAGCTGTCTGCATCCAGACTCGCGCCGGAATATTTCATTTCGATTGCATCAAATTGTGCCTGCGTCTTGCTGTCTGCCATATCGTCGATTATTTTCTGCATCTTTTCCTGCAGTTCCTGTACGACTTCGTTTTCGTTTATGTCGATCGCGCCATCCAGCAACGCTCCGTTCGTTTCGTTGTACAGATAATCGTATAAATCGTTTCCGTAGCTTGTCAATTGTGCTTGCGCGGACTTAAATGTATTCGTAAGATCTGTATCCTGTGTCGTTCCATCTCCAAAAAGCAGTGCAGCGGAAAGATGCATCTCGTATCCTCTGCTCTCTGCATATTTTTCCGCATTTTTTATGTACGACTGGATCTCGGATCCGTAAGACGAGTAATCGTCTTTTGTCATTTTGTAACCGACGTTAATTTTCCAGCTCGATTTTCTTGTTTCTTCCAGGCTTTTATTCACGGAATCAAGTGAGCTGTCGCTCTGCGAAATCGCATCATTCATGGCATTCACGCCATCTATTGTGTCTTTCCCGATTATATCTTTCGAAATATCGTCAATTTCGTCCAGCGTAAGACTTATATTCCCGAAATGGCTTTCCAGATCGCTGTCTACCGCCTGGCGTTCTGCATCTTCGATCGCTCCTTTTATTGCATTTCCTGCCACAAGTGCCGCGGATACAACTCCCGTAATCCCAAGCGTTACCCCGCCAAGTCCTCCGCCAAGTTCCGCAAGTTCACTTACTGTTTTTGCGAACTTTAATCCATTATTCGCGACTTTTATCGCTATAATTCCCTCTGCAATTCCTTTTAACGCTCCGCCTACTGTATCGTGGTTTTCCACAATCCATGTAAATGCATTAAACCCGGCTTCCCACGCTTTTTGTATTCCGTCCTCTGTTCCTTCGATCAAGTCTGCAAAATCGCTCTGGTAAGCCTGTGCGAAGTCTACGAGGTCCGCTGTTGCATTCGGCAGCGATTCTGCGAGCCATTTAATAAAATCTCTCGCATCATCCGCGAATACATCCGTGATCCTGATCTGCATATCCTCTTTCGCGCTTTCCAGCATCTTTTCGGCGTTCTCGAACGTGTTCGTTGTTGTTGCATACATCTGGTTCAGGGCGCCGTTGCTGTTACTTATGTGGCTTTCCAGCTCGTCCCATGCGCTCACTCCAGTTTTTGCATTAACCTTTACGGAATTTAGCAAATACGACATCTGGCTATATCTATGTACACCGGCAATTCCTGCAATCGTTGTTGCCTTGTCTTCGTCGGTCATATTTGCCATTGCATCGTTTATTCCTATTAATGTATTTTTTAAACCGATAAATTTTCCCTGCGCATCCCAAATTGATACCCCGATTCTGTTTAGGGTTTTTACTGCCGTGCTGTTCGATACGATTCTTGTCAGCATCGAATTCATTCCCACTCCGGCTTCTTCTGCTTTTGTTCCGTTATTTGCCAGAATACCAAGGCCTGTGATCGTGTCGTCCAGATCCGCGCCAACAGTTCGCGCCGCGCCTCCTGTCTTGATTAAGGCTTGCATGAGCTGTTCTGCTGTCGTATTGGAATAGTTATTTGCAGATATGAGTTTATCCATGTAACCGGTCAGCCCGCCCACTCCAACTTTAAGAGCACCCATGGAATCTGTAATCAAATCCGATGTTGTTCCCAGTTCTTTGCCTGTTGCTGTGGCCATTCGCAGCACCGGCATTAATGCTTGCGTAGACTTCTGCACGTCCCATCCGGCCAGAGACATATATTCCAATCCGCTCGCCGCTTCCTGCGCTGTGTATACAGTCTTTGATCCGGCATCCAATGCCGCCTCCTTAAGCTGTGCATATTCGGATGCACTTGCTTTTGTAATTCCGGCCACTGTAGCCATTTCCTGTTCAAAGCCTTTGTATGTCTCTGTCGCATTTTTTATTGCAACAACCGCTCCTGCAGTAACCGCCGCGCCTGTCGCAAGCATCGCTTTTGCAACTTTCGTTGCTCCTTTGTCTAACCGATCCAGCGTCTCGCTACACGACATTACGCCTTTTCCGGATTTTTTTGCTGTTTTATCTAGCCGGTCCAGCTCCAGCGCTGCCCCTTTGACACTATTCTTAAACCCGCTTGTCTCTTTCGCACCGATTTCGAGCTCTGTTGTGTATATTACTTTTCTCATTTTTCAACGCTCTCCTCGTCTGCGCTTACAATTTCTTCTATGATATCCATTAGGTCCCCGATCGGCAGTTCACGAAAAAATTGAACTGACGTCGATAGTCTCATCGATGCTCTGACCGTCAGTTTTTTTAAGTTTTCCACAAACTCGTCATCGACTCCTAATCGTACAAGAAAAAAATTGTAATTCTATCCTTAATGTTCTCCATGTCTTTCCAGCCAAGCATGTTAAAAAATTCCACTGGATACCCTGTTACACGCATAGCGATATGCTTTGTATACAGTGTGTCTCTAAATTTCGATCTTGGATGCCAGTTCATAGCTTCCATTACTCTGTCAATTTCCTGTCCGTCTAACGTATTCAGGTTTACGAGTCCGGAAAGATCCACTTCTTTAATTTTTTCCTCTCCAAATTTGTATTCCATAGAAAGCGGAATTACAAACGGAATTCCCTTTTCCTTCTCCTGCTCGCTTTTTTCTTCTTTTGGTGCAGAGATCATATCTGCCTTGGCTTCCAACTCTGCACTCGTAATTTCTTTTTCCATTTTAATCTCCTTCCATCTTTTCTCCTTGTGCGGCACCGGTTTCCCGGTGCCTTTCTTTTAAATATATTTTTTAATTTCCGACGAGACATCGACTCCGGCAATAATTGTATCGCCTGTGAGCTTGTTAATATCTGTAACCACTTCGCCGTCAATTTCTTCTTTGTAACATGTAATTGACTTCTTGATAGACGGATCGCCCTTTCCTGCTTTTTTTAACTTTCCGTAGCTGATCTTTGTTGTCATTCCGCGAATTGTTATGGTTCTCTGTGCAAGTACTTTTTTCTGCGTTTCCGGATCAAGAAATTCTTGTGCGGCCCGAATGATAATAGGCTCCCCGTCTTCTGCTGCAATCGCAAGATTTTCTTTTGAAATTTCCGTGAACGGAATTTCGATTTCCATGTTTTTATACTGTGCAATCGCCGGAGAATCGAATTCTCCGGAAAAACCTGCCATATTGATCGTCTCTGTAAGCGATTCCAGCTCCGGACATGTGATTTCATCCGTAACCCCAAGCAACCGGTTCTCTTTTGCCGCTGTCCCTTTGTAGACATTAAAATTCGCTACTTTATCCGGGATCATTCCTGCAACTTTCGACATTATTCTTCACCTCCTGTAACCTCGCTCATTGCCTGCGAAATATAGCTTTTATTCCATGTGAATCTATTGTTCATGTACTTCTGGGTTGGATAATCTGCGTACATTGTATGGAAAACAAGATTTCCTTTCAGGATTTCGCTTTCCGGGTTCTCGTCTGCGTCAAAAATAATTTTTCCTCCCGCAAGGTACTGTGGTGTAAGCCCCGTGAGCTCAAAATTGTAGTTTTCCACAACGGACTTTACATTTGCCGGGCTCAAATCTCGTCCGATTTCTGTGCTGTATTCTGTTTTAAACTTATTCTCCATCCAATTTCCAACTGCAACCGACTTGATTGATCTTACATTTGGCTCGTCGGAATCCGGATATGCTGCTGTTGTATCTCCCCAGCTTTTCCAGCCGTTGCAGTAAATAAATGTGGATACTCCATACGCTAATGCGTAATTATTCATTTGTTTTTCTGTATAGAGCTTCGATGTCCCGTCCTGCAGCGCGATTCCTTCAATTTTCGCGTTCACATTGTCGATCGATCTTGGCACTCCACTGTTCTTTTGCTGTTCATACTGCATCAATGCCATTTTTACGCACGATGCGTATACGTTCTTTCCCCCGACGATTGCAAATGTAGGCCATGCAAGCACTGTCTGTCTGCCATATACGCCCAGCTTATCTTTCGCCTCTTTTATCTTTTCCGGAGTGTTTGCTTCTGTGCTTTCCATATCGCAGAATACCTGTACATTAAACTTGTCCCCGATTGCTTCTGCTTTAGCTTCCAGGACTGCTGCGACTGCTGGATGCATGGAATATTTCGGTGCTCCGATGTACGACGGAATAATGTTATGCATCATGTAGATTTCGTCCAGTAGATCCGCTCCCGTCCTTACTCCATTTTCGTCCGTTCCGCCGATAATGTCTGCTTCTGTAACTCCTTCCGGTTTTAATTTTGTATATGCGATTTTAACTTTGTCTTTTGCTGCAAATTTACCCGTTTTCGACATTGCTACATCCACATATCCGTCTGCGTCAAATGCAATTTCATAGTCCTCCCCGCGCTCTCCTGTGCTGTCGTCTGTTGCATCCGATACAATCACGGTATCGAGCAGAATTCCTGGCTTTTCGATTTTTGTGCATCCTTTATCCAGAGTTACTTCCGTTGCGGCCACCGCTGTTACATGCCGCTCGTTTTTTGGATCAAGGACATTAATCATTACGACTGGCGCTACCCCGAATTTTTCGATCGACACAAGACTCGCCTGCATGAGTGTGTAATTGTCGTAATCTGCGCATCTTCCAATCTTTTCCGCGATGTCTTCTTTTTTGTTAATAATAATTACTTTATTTACAGCGGCCGCCGGATCATCCAGCAGGTTAATCGGCGCGGTTCCGATCACAGCCTGCGCGATGCTCGCTTTTTCGACTTCCGGCTCCACGTTGGAGTCTCTTGTTGTCTCAATCCCATGTTTGTATTCAGCCATTGTTTCCTCCTAATTTTTTCTCAAAGTTTTTGAAAATAAGATTCAGGTATGATCCTTCTCTTTTTAACTCATTTCTTTTTTCTGCCAATTCCTCTACGTCCGCGAAAAGCTCTTTCGCCGGCTCGTAGATTTCTGCAACTTTTTCTTTGCATTTTTCCGGATCGTATGTAAACATCTGGTTTTTTGCAACCACGCTTTTTACATCCGGTCCGATGTACATTACCTGGCTCATATTAGTCCTCCAACCTCCATTTCCTGTGTTATGTTTGGTAATTTCCAGTGCGTTATGTATGCACTCTGGTAGTAATTTTTCGGGCATACTGGGTTAAAATCTTTCGATTTTTCTTTTTCTATTTCGTATTTTTCTGCCAAGATTCCTTTTTTTGTAAATTCGTAATCGATTTTATTCATTAGGTTTGCAAGGATTAATTCTCCATCGCGTTCATCTCTCATGGATTGTATCTGGAATATCAGCTGTATTTCTGTGCTCCATTGCCCTCTTTCATCCGTTTTTTGCGGGCCGAGAACAACAAGAATGTAATTATCCATCCTCTTCTCTCCCGGTTGGTCGTCGCACAATGGGTCTCCGTAGTCGTATGCTTCATCGTGGCTGTATGGCTTATTCTGCAGATATATTGGTATCTCCTGCCATTTCGTCTTTTTCCCGTCTGCCCCTTCATCTGCCGGAACTTTTAATTTCATTTTTTGTAATTCATTGCGAATTGTTTTTTGCAAATCAATGTCTGTCATTTTTCTACTTTTTCCCTTCCGCAAGAATTCTATCAATTTCGTGATTTACACGTTTTACCATCATTTCTCCGACTTCTTGCGTAAATCTTTCCTGTACATCCTTATTTCTTACGATCTGTGGAATCGATGGTGCTGCTACTCCACGGAGCGGCGCTCTGGATACGTCGGCCGTCCTTTGGAATAACCCTATATTCCCGTTTACGATTTGCACAAATGGTTTTGGCGCTTCTTCCAACGGCGTTTTCCCTCCAGCTTTCATCACTTGCGCCCTGACGAATTTCGGATCTGGATCATATACGCTCTGTCTCTTATACACATCTCAGAGCCCACGAGACCGTACTAGATCTCGTATGCCG